>Ga0172369_10003389_pt1 | contig 21036 bp, 18 predicted proteins | sample LakKiv25m_FD_114539 | JGI IMG/M metagenome (GOLD analysis project Ga0172369, IMG submission 114539) | Freshwater microbial communities from Kabuno Bay, South-Kivu, Congo - kab_022012_11.25m | ecosystem: Environmental > Aquatic > Freshwater > Lake | place: Democratic Republic of the Congo...
AACAGCTACCTGGTAAAGCCGGTTTCTTTCGAAGGTTTTCTGGAAGTTGTGAAGAAGGTAGGTGATTACTGGCTGGTGATCAATATTGGTCCACCCAAGGAGGAATTTTGAGCATGATCCGAATTCTTTATATTGACGATTCAGCGTTAGACCAGGAATTGGTGCGGGTTTCCCTGGAGGATGACGGGTCGGATTTTGAGCTGGTCACAACTGGAACGCGTGAAGAATTTGAAAAGTATCTGAACGAGCGTGAATTCGACCTGATATTAACCGATTTTAACATCCTTGGTTTTGAAGGGCTGGATGTGATCGACATGGTGCAACGCACAAGTCCGGGCATACCGGTGGTGATCGTGACCGGGACCGGTTCTGAAGAGGTTGCCGTGCAAGCCATGCAGCGCGGGGTTAACGACTATGTCATAAAAACAACAAGCCACATTCGCCGCCTGCCGCAAACCCTGCGGGCGGTTTTGGATAAAGAGGAACTGCGAAGATCCGCCAAACAAGCAGAAGAACAAGTCTTTTACCATGCCACCCTTTTGGCCAGTGTTTCGGATGCGATAATTGCGACCGACATGGAAAACAAGATCCAATATTGGAACGCGGCAGCCAGGGTGCAATACGGTTGGTCAGCCGAAGAAGTAATTGGCAGACCATTGCGGGATTTTATCCATATCGAATATGTCAAGGATCCATTAGATGTGATCGAGCGAAAAATTTCAGAAGATGGTTTCTGGGAAGGTGAAATAACCCAAAATCGCCGGGACGGAGCACGTATTCCAATTCTAGCCACCATCTCAAGGATCAATGACCTGGAAGGTAAGTGCATCGGTTTCCTTGGGATCAACCGGGATATCTCTGAACGTAAACAATTCGAGCAAGCATTGCAAGACAGCGAGGAAAAATTTCGCAGCCTTTTCAACAATAATAAAGCCATCATGCTCCTGATCGATTCCGAGACGGGTGATGTTCTGGAATCCAATCCGGCAGCCAGCGCATATTATGGCTGGAGCCAGGAAGAACTTGCCCGAAAGAAGATCTCCGAGATCAATGCCCTGAGCCCGGAAGAGGTCAGAGCAGAGATGCGAAAAGCTGTCCGGGAAGAGCGAAATTCATTTGAATTTAAGCATCACCTGGCGAATGGGTCGACCCGGGATGTGGAGGTATTCAGCAGCCCGATCGAGCACAAGGGAAAAACACTTCTTTTTTCAATCATCCATGACATCACGGAGCGTAAACAAACCGAGAAGGAACTTAAAGAAAATTATTCCATCCTGGTTCAAACCAATGAAATTACCGTGGATCGAGAATTATTGCTGTACGAGCTGAAGAAGGAAGTCAATGCACTGCTGGTGCAGGCAGGAAAAGCGGAAAAATATCCCATCCATGAACGGAATGGGTCGTAAAAAAACTCTCGACCAAAAATCCATGTTGGTTCAGTCGATCAATCGCTGTAATTGTTAAGCAATGGTTCGGTGTTGATCAATACTTCAAAGACCTCAACAACGCGCGGGTCAAATCGTAATCCGGATTGTGAGCGGATATAAGCCCGCACCTTGTCGATCGTCCAGGCGTCGCGATAGCGGCGCTTGGAGCGTAATGCATCCCATACATCCACCACTGCAAATATGCGAGCCTCGAGCGGGATGTTCTCCCCACTGATCCCTTCGGGATACCCGGTACCATCCCAGTTTTCGTGGTGGTAATAAGGGATATTCAGGGCAGGTTTTAAATATGCAATGGATGAAAGTAGTTTTTTTGCATTTCCTGGATGCTGGCGCATTATTTCCCACTCTTCTTCGTCCAACGCATCCGGTTTTAGTAAGATACGATCCGGGATGGGCATTTTACCTATATCATGCAGCAGTGCGCCGCGCCGGATATGGATCAGGTCGTTTTCATCAATGCCCATCGCTTGAGCCAGGCGCAAAGTTGCCTTCGTAACACGCTGGGTATGGCCTTCTGTTTCCCGGTCCCGCAAGTCGAGAGCGCTTGACCAACCCATGATGGTTGTATCATAAGCAAGCATCAATTCCGTATTTGAGCTTTTCAGATCGGAGACAAGTTGGGCATTGTCAATGGCGATGGCAGCCTGTCCGGCAAAAGCATCCAGAAAACTCAACCAGCCCGGGGTAACATCCAGTACGGAGCGGTGGAAGATCTCCAGGACCCCTTTAAGTTGGTCTTTGGCGACAAGTGGCACACCATAATAGACCTCGAACCCTTCCGATTTAAAATATGGAGATCGCAAGAAATCTGATTTGTTGGTCTGCATGTGGTCAACATGGACAATCTGCTTGTTCAAGCCTGCCATACCGGCATAACTTTGACCAAGCATAAGGTGGGTACCCTGCAAAGCAGAGGTTAGAAAACCGATCCCGGCGGCATAATTCAAGATCTGGGTATTGGGGTCAAATATCAACACGGAAGAGGCATCCACACCCAACTGGGACCTGGTTTTTTCGAGCAGGATATTTAGAATGAAGTTCAGGTCAACGCTCGAGGTGATCGCCTGGTCGATCAAATGCAAAGCCTGGATCTGCATCAGGTTATGGTTGGTTTCCTCGAACAAGCGGGTATTTTCGAGGGCAGTCGCAGCGCGCTCGGCCAGCAACTGGCTTGAGCTGACCTCTTCCTCGGATGGTTGGTAAGTATGATCCTTGCTCAGTGTCAGGAAACCGGTGGTCTTGCCTTCAATGACCATTGGATATGCAAAAAAGGCTTTGATCTTCCTGCTGCTCAAAATTTCCCTGAGTTTCGGTGCATCCCTGTCAAGGTCAGAGATGATCATTGGATCACCCTTGGTGAAGGCGCGCTTTATCAAGGGAGAAGCTAGAATTCTGCCAAGGCCTTCCGGGAGGTTGTCCGACAACCCATATTGAGCCACCAGGCTGACCTTATCCATCAATCCATTCAGCACCAAAACCGTACAGGTGGTACTATTCATGATCCTGGCAGCACCATTGACCAGAGTGTTCAACATCGTCTGCTCGTTACGAATGGCAGTCAATTCGATCCCCAGCCTGGTGATCTCAGTCAACCGTGCGGCACGTTGTTTTTCAGCAGCGTATAACCTGGAATTGGCAATCGAGACAGCAACCTCGTCTGCAATCGTTGAAAGCAGGTTCTGTTCGACAATTGAATAAGCATTGGGAGAATACATCTGGACCGAGATGACCCCCAATACCACCCCACCAAACAGGATCGGCACCCCCAGCCAGGAAGAGGGCATTTCCATCGTTCCCCAGACTTCGGTCGAAGGGAGCTGCTCTTTTTCCTTTTCAAGGTCGCGGATCAATAGTGGTTTTTTACTCATGACCACATTGGCTGTTAGACCGGAACCCAAGTTCTGTTTGTAGGGTTTTTCGCGCGTCCCTTTATCCACATTGATCTTAAATTCGATCTCATTGTTCTTTGGTTCGTAGAGGGCGATAAAAAAAGCATCCAGGCTGATCGCCCGCATGATCTCATGAAAGATAATCTCCAGGAGATCATCCAGGTTGAGGGTCGAACTCAGCGCGTTTGAAATGGTGTTCAAGAGGGTCAGCCGTTCTGCCTGTAGACGGATCTGTTCTTGAGCGCGTTTGCTTTCGATCGCCATTGCCACCTGGGTGGAGACAAATGTGAGCAGATCGGCATGCGCCTGGGTGAAACGGATCCCTTCCGTATAGGTCTGTGTGACCATTGCACCGATCGACTTCTCCTTACTGATCAAAGGAACGCCCAACCAGTCGACCGAATTGGCTCCTACAAGCTCAACTTCACCTTCCTGCAAAAGTTTTTGGAATACTTCCGGCGAGGCGAACAGGGTCTTGCCTGTCCGTAAGACATAACCTGTCAGTCCACGACCTGCCTTATTGGGTGCAGGAATTTCATCCTTCAAGTCATGGAAATACGGGTAAGTCACCATTTCATCAACTGGATCATAAAGGGCGATGAAGAAATTCTCGACCGGCATCAATTCCCCCAGGGTGTGATGGATTGCCTCATAAAGATCGTCCAGATCATCGCTTAGAATGGCAGCCTGTGAAATGGCATACATGGCAGCCTGCAGCTTCTCAGCCTGTTTGCGTTCGGTAATATCGATTACGGTGCCTTCGTAGAACTTGATGGAACCATCTTCGTTGCGAATAGCCCGGGCGTTCTCGCTGACGTTGACCAGGGTACCATCTTTTCGAACCCAGACCCCCTCAAGATCGTGGATCTCGTTCTCCTTTTCGATCCTGTCTTTAAAGATCTGGCGAGGAGAATCCGGTGAAAATCCCTCCTGCTCCAGGTTGCGTGTCGCCAGTTCTTCGATCGAGGAGAATCCAACAATGTTCAAAAAAGCCGGGTTCGCAGCCAGGACATGCCCATCTGGCGTTGTCCGATAAATGCCAACCTGGGCATTTTCGAAGAGCGATTTAAACCGCTCTTCCCTTGACATTGAATCTAAAGTGACCTGGTTCGGTTCCATATCATCCAGATCACCTTTCTGCGGATCAATCAGATCAGAATTCATTAAATCTCTCAATACAGTCCAAATCCAGGCACTGACAGGTTCAATTTCGGATCAATCCATACCTTCGTCAAATAATAGCATATATTTCTTCGTATAGAAGATTCTAACATTTCTGTTATGTTCATTACCATAGGCTATTGGTCATGATTGAATGGATATTAATGACCAATTCCCGATCAGATTGTTCTTTAATTTTAACGGAATTTGGAAGATCCAACCTGTTCCATGAACGAGATGGTTAAAAAAACCACCTGACAACCTTCATTGGAGATCATTCGGGTTGTCAGGTGGAGAGTGGATAGAATTGGAAGGATCGCTTTTTAGCTGGTTGTGCTCTCATCCTTCGGATAGGCAGACGGTTGACCCAGGGCAGCTGCAATGATCTGGTCCAGGCGTGAAACCATGCTGGCCGGGTCTGGATGCAAGCCCTCCACCAGCAGGGCGCTCTCAAAGATCTGGTCGATTATCACCTTCTGGAGGTCGGACCCTTTCTCCAACGCAAGCAGGTTCTTCAGAATGGGATGAGCAGGATTCAGTTCCAGGATCTTCTTGGGAACCGTATAATCCTTCTCCAGGTATTTATATACCCGCTGCATTTCCGGATTCATGATCCCTTCAGGATCCACCAACCGGGCAACCGATTGGGTCAGTCTCCTGGTGGAACGCACATCCGTCACCTTATCGCCCAGTTGGGCTTTGAAGATGCCGATCAGACCTTCCAGGTCCTTCTCCGGTAAAGGTTCTTCTTTTGAAGGTTCGAGTTCGGTCTTTTCCGGAAGGTCGGTCTCCTCGGAAGCCGCATTTTTCAGCTCGAGGTCTTTGTACTTGTGCAGCCCCATCAGCATGAACGAATCCATCGGTTCGGTCATTAACAGGACTTCCACCATGCGGCTGCGGAAGAAATCCAGGTGCGGGCTGCGCAGCACGGACCTGGGATCATCCCCGACGATATAATAGATCTTCTTTTGATCAGGCTGCATGCGCTGGATGTAATCTTCCAAAGATGACCATTCCTCAGCATGCGTGCTGGTATGGAAGCGCAACAGGGCTTGCAATTTTTCGGTTTCCGGGGCATTGGATGCGATCCCCTGCTTGAGGAAGACCCCGAACTCCTTCCAGAAGGCGGTGTATTTTTCAGGTTCCTTGTGGGTCAGTTCTTCCAGTTCTTTCAAGACCTGGCCAGTCAGGATCTTTTTTAATTTTGCCATCATGCCGGTAGCCTGGATGGTCTCTCGGGAGACGTTCAGGGGCAGGTCTTCCGAATCCACCACGCCCTGCATGAAGCGCAGATATTCCGGCAACAGGTCCTTAGAATATTCATCGATGAGAATATTCCTGGAATAGAGCTTGAGACCATCCTCTTTGCGGATGGCGATCATGCCGCGTTCCGCTTTGGCAGGGATGTACAGGATGGTATAAACCTGGACCGGCGCGTCGGTCGCCATGTGGATTTGGATCAACGGGTCTTCAAAATCAAGGGTCATCTGGCGGTAAAAATCCTTGTATTGCTCTTCGGTAACATCCTGTTTGGATGTCCTCCAGATGGAGGTCTGCTTGTTGACCTGCTGTTTTTCATCTCCAAGGTAGATCGGAAAACCGACATAATCTGAATGCTTGCGCAGGATCTCCTTCAAGCGGTACTCCTCCAGGAATTCGACCGCGTCTTCCTTGAGCTTTATCTCGATCTTGGTTCCGCGGTCTTTTTTCACAGCCGGGGTCACCTGGAAATCATCCTCCCCCACCGCATACCAACTGGTGGCTTCAGCAGCAGTCCGGAAGGAACGGGAGGTCACCCGCACCCACTCAGCCACCATGAAGACCGAGTAAAAACCAACACCGAACTGACCGATGACATTGATCAGGTCGTTCTTGTTCTCATTGGCGGTCTCGTTGGCGGTCTTGATGAATTCGCGCGCCCCGGACTGGGCGATCGTACCCAGGTTTTCGATGATCTCATCATGGGTCATACCGATGCCAGTGTCCGTGAGGGTGATCAGGCGGTCATCTTTGTTGACAGAAATGTTGATCTTTAATTCCACATTTGGATCCAGGACATCGTGGTTGGTCAGCATTTCGAATCGAATTCGATTAAGGGCATCCGAGGCATTCGAGATCAACTCCCGCAGGAAGACTTCCCGGTCCTTGTACAAGCTATGGATGAGGATATTTAATAATTGCTTGGTTTCTGCTTTGAATGTGAATGACTCCGGCGAACTTTGAGCTTTCTTACTGGTCATACTTGCCTCCTGAAAGTGGTCTTACCCTGAGACTATTCTATCATCCCTATATTAAATGCAACGAAGATAAAACCATGAAATTTAAACGGGATTATAAGACAAGATATTCAAGTTCTTCAAGTTTGGACGGAATATTATTATAAACTTTTAACAAAATTATTTGTGAAATATTACATTAGTCATCCTTTCTTCATGCAGCCGATGGAAGAACAGCATATTGACAAAACCTGCCAGGATGGTTTAGAATTGTCATAACTCAAGGAAATACGATGATAAATATCTTATTTGAAGAACCTGACCCTTTCCCAACAACCTCATCCGCGCTTAGCAGATGCCAGGAAAAAATGACTGCCTAGATAAATACTTATCCAGGTTAGCCCAGTACCCCTGCGTCTCTATGCGCTGGGGTACTATTTTTTTCAGGAGACACGTATGAACAACCAACTTCAAATTTCATGGGCTCAGCCCTGCGAGGAAACATTCCCGATCTCAAATTCCTGGCTGACCATCGCCTTGCAAAAAAGGATCCAGAAATTGAGATGCTGGTCGAAAGATATGGACCGGTACGCGAAATCTTTGAATACTTCCATCGCAAATGATAGCCAGCATGTCCGTGAAGCCATCAGCCGCAGTGTTCTGCGCTAATTTAGCAACAAAGATAATTTCAGCAAGGAGTAAAATATGTTCACATTATTCGTAATTTCAATGGTCACACTGACCTTACTGGGTCTATGGGTCACCCAGATCGATGCAACCGAACGTGATCTGGCGTTCCTCATCAAGTACCACGATATTTATCATGACTCAACCCACTGAGCCTCCCCTAAGTCTGGATCGTATTTCCTTTAGTCAATAAAACCGATGATCACGAGATCATCGGTTTTATTTTTGAAACTGGAAATGGCTGCCAGGACCAGGCAGATGGTTTCCTGAGGATGGCATCCCTACCTGGGGATGAGGGATACGAAGATAAGCACCTTTTCGATGGGTCTGGTCTCCCCGGGACGAGGGCAGTTATAATAAACGTATGAGATCCTACCAACGCTCGATCCTGCTGCTGGTACTGCTGTTCAGTCTGACCGCCTGCAACCCCGCAACCTCCACACCAAAACCCAACTCCAACAATTCGACCATCACGCTCCCAGCTTCACCAACCAGCACACCCACGCATACCTCCCTGCCCACCACCGCGAGTGCCACTTCTACGATCACCCCGACCGAGATCCTGCCTTTGCGGTTTGCGGTGATCGGTGACTATGGCAGTGACAACCCGGCAGAAAATGCCGTGGCGCAGCTGGTGGCTGGCTGGAGCCCGGACCTGGTCATCACAACCGGCGACAACAACTATCCGGATGGCTCAGCCCTGACAATCGACCGTGCCGTCGGGCAATATTACCAGGCATACATTTTTCCGTACCAGGGGAAATACGGAACAGGCTCAACGGAGAACAACTTCTTCCCCAGCCTCGGCAACCATGATTGGATCCCGAAAAATGCCCAACCCTACCTGGATTATTTCACCCTGCCCGGCAATAAACGCTACTACCTGTTCAGCCGAGGTCCGGTCGGTTTTTTTGTGCTCGACAGCGACGCCCACGAACCGGACGGCGTCAATCTCAGTTCAGTCCAAGCCGCCTGGTTGAAACAGGAGATGGAAACCTCCACAGCCGCCTGGAAGATCGTTTATTTTCACCACCCGCCATACTCCTCCGGCTTGCATGGCTCGGTGACCTGGATGCGCTGGCCTTTCCAGGAGTGGGGTGCCGACCTGGTGCTTGCCGGACACGACCATACCTACGAACGCCTTCAGGTGGATGGTCTGACCTATATCGTCAATGGTTTGGGGGGAGGTTCGATCTACGATTTCCTGATACCCCTGCCAGAAAGCCAGCTCCGCTATAATGAAGATCACGGAGCCATGCTGGTGACTGCAGACAACAAGTCACTGCGGGTCCAGTTCTATGACATTCAAGGCGATTTGATCGACGACATAACCTTGACCCCTGCGCCTTGAGATAGATATGCATGACCAGGCTGCACCGGAGTCATTTGGATACGGGGATCTGCTATTTTTCACTCCCCGCAGAGCATTCGCTCTATGGTATATTTGTTTTAATCGAGAAAATGAGCACAATTAACCTGCTCTGATGCAAGTTATAGGTTCGAATATCAACAAATCAGTTACGAGGGCAAGCGATATGACTTCAAACAAAACCCGCAACGCAGGCATGCCGCTCAACTTGGATTGGGTCCGCAAAACCCACATCAACCGCAGCGCAGTCGAGCGCCGGGCTGCCACCATCCCCACCCGGCGCAATATCAAGAAGGATTGGCAAGCGGCCTGGCTGCTGAACGCCGTGACCTGCATCGACCTGACCACCCTGGCCGGGGATGACACGCCCGGTCGCATCCGGCGCCTGTGTGCCAAAGCCAGGCAACCGATCCGTCCGGATATGCTATCCCGCCTGGGACTGAACGACCAGGAACTGACCGTGGGGGCAGTCTGCGTCTACCCAAGCCGGGTCAAGGATGCTGTCGATGCACTCAAGGGTAGCAAGATCCCCGTCGCCTCCGTGGCAGCCGGTTTCCCCGCCGGGCAAACACCCATGCCGCAGCGTCTGGTTGAGATCGAACAGGCTATCGAATCCGGCGCCCGGGAGATAGACATCGTTATCACCCGCACACATGTCCTGACCGGTAACTGGCAGGCTCTTTACGATGAGATCAGCCTGTTCCGCAAGACCTGCGGCGACTCCGCCCATCTCAAAGCCATCCTGGCTACCGGCGACCTGGGAACCTTGACCCAGATCTACCAGGCCAGCCTGGTGGCGATGATGGCCGGATCCGATTTCATCAAGACCTCCACCGGCAAGGAAGATGTCAATGCCACCCTGGAGTTCGGGCTGGTAATGACACGCGCCATCCGTGAATACCAGGAAAGCACAGGCATCAAGGTCGGTTTTAAACCAGCCGGGGGCATTAGCAAAGCCAAGCAAGCCCTGGCCTGGCAAGCCTTGATGAAGGAAGAACTTGGCGATGACTGGCTCAAGCCAGACCTGTTCCGGATCGGTGCCAGCAGCCTGCTGACCGACCTGGAACGCCAGCTGTATCACTACCTGACCGGACACTACGCCGCCCGCCACCACATGCCAATGGGATGACCTGGAGCAACACATGAACAAACTTACCGACCTGATTACAAATATGGAATATGGACCAGCCCCCGAATCTGCCGAGGCTGTGAACACCTGGCTGAACGAACATGACCGCCGCTTTGGATTGTTGATCAACAACCAATGGGTGCATCCTGCCAAGGCTAAGACCTACCCCAGCTACAACCCCGCCACAGGGGAAGTCCTGGCAGAGACCGTCCAGGCCGGACAGGTGGAAGTGGACCAGGCTGTGGCTGCCGCCCGCCAGGCTTTCGGTTCCTGGAGCAAAACCCCTGGAATAGTGCGAGCCAGGTACCTGTACGCCATCGCCCGAAACATCCAGAAACATGCCCGCCTGCTGGCGGTGCTCGAATCGATCGACAATGGCAAGCCGATCCGCGAATCACGCGATATCGATGTGCCCCTGCTAGCGCGCCACTTCTATTACTACGCCGGTTGGGCTCAATTGATGGACACCGAACTGCGGGACTATCAAGCGGTTGGCGTGATCGGTCAGATCATCCCCTGGAATTTTCCACTTTTAATGCTGGCCTGGAAGATCGCACCCGCCATCGCCATGGGCAACACGGTGGTATTGAAACCGGCCTCGAACACCCGCCTGAGCGCACTGCTATTTGCAGAGATCGTTGTCGAATCCGGACTGCCAGCCGGTGTGGTCAATGTCATCACAGGCAGCAGCCAGGCCGGTTCCATGATCGTCACCCACCCGGACGTGGACAAGATCGCCTTTACCGGCTCGACCGATGTCGGCCGGACCCTGCGCCACCAGACCGCTGGTTCAGGGAAAAAGCTCTCACTGGAACTGGGAGGCAAATCGCCCTTCGTGGTGTTCGATGATGCCGATCTGGATGGCGCGATCGAAGGCATCATTGATGCCATCTGGTTCAACCAGGGGCAGGTCTGCTGCGCCGGGTCACGCCTGCTGGTGCAGGAGAATATTGCCGAAAAGTTTATTCGCAAACTAAAAACCCGTATGGAACATATGCGCGTCGGTGACCCGCTTGATAAGTGCATCGACATGGGCGCTATTGTGGATAAATCCCAGTGGGACACGATCGACTACTGGGTCAAGATGGGCGTCCGTGAGGGTGGTCAGCTCTTCCAACCGGAAATTCCACTCCCACAAAAAGGCTTGTTCTACAAACCAACCCTGCTTTCCGGCATGGAAGCTTCCGCTTCCACCGTGCAGGAGGAGATCTTCGGACCGGTGCTGGTCTCCCTCACCTTCCGGACCCCATCGGAGGCGATCGCCCTGGCCAACAACACCCGTTACGGCCTGGCTGCCAGTGTCTGGAGCGAAAACATCAACCTGGCGCTGGATGTGGCCAGCAAGATCAAAGCCGGTTCGGTCTGGGTCAATTGCACCAACCTGTTTGATGGCGCTTCCGGCTTTGGAGGTTACCGCGAATCCGGATACGGCCGCGAAGGTGGCAGGGAAGGCCTGTTCGAATACCTGCGCCCAGCCTGGCAACCCCGTCCGCGTTCCGCCTTCCAGGCGCCTGCCTCCAACCAGCCTCTATCCAAATGGGGCGAGCACATCCCGGATCGACCGGCCTCAATTTCCAAGATTTCCAGCAATGGCAAGGACCTTCCACACATCGACCGTACGCCCAAGATGTACATCGGCGGCAAGCAGGTCCGCCCGGATGGCAATTACACCCGCGCTGTAATAGACACCAGGGGGAACTTGATCGGCCAGGTTGGAGATGGCAATCGCAAGGATATCCGCGAAGCCGTTGAAGCCGCACACGCAGCCCACACTGCCAAACCAGGCTGGGCCATGCGCCACGGTTATAACCGATCCCAGATCTTATACTTCATAGCAGAGAACCTGGACGCCCGCAACTTGGAATTCGTCAACGAGCTCATCCGAATGACTGGCTGCACCCGGAATGCTGCTCAAAAAGAAGTGGATGCTTCTGTGCAGCGCCTTTTCACCTATGCAGCCTGGGCGGATAAATACGGTGGCGTTGTCCAGGAAACAACTTTGCGCGGCATCACAGTGGCGGTCAATGAACCGATCGGCGTGATCGGGATCGCCTGCCCGGATGAATACCCACTGCTCGGATTCGTCTCCCTGATGGCTCCGGCCATTGCACGCGGCAACACGGTTGTCATGCTGCCCAGCCAGAAACATCCGCTCAGTGCCACGGACTTTTACCAGGTGCTGGATACCTCCGATGTCCCGGCTGGCGTGGTCAACATCGTCACCGGGGATCGCGACCACCTTGCAAAAACGCTGGTGCAGCACGAAGACGTGGATTCGGTCTGGTATTTTGGCGGGGGAGAAGGCAGCTTCCACATCGAGTACGAGTCGGCTGCCAATATGAAGCGCACCTGGGTTGGATATGGAATCCAGCGCAACTGGCTGGACCGTGAACAGGGCGAAGGTCATGAATTCCTGCACGAAGCCACCCAGGTTAAAAATATCTGGGTACCGACTGGCGAGTAGTTTTATTTCGTTCTCGTATTTAAAGAAAAAACATCCTGGAGACAGGATGTTTTTTGATCGCTTAACCCAGGTTGGCAACCTTTTGAGCATAAGAGACCCCAAGAGCCTCCATCAAAACCTGTCATTCTTGGGAGCGAAGCGACGAATGATTTCCCATCATAAGAGCAATATTTTTATGGCAAGATTCTTCGCGTCTAAAGATCGCCCAAAATGACATTCAAAATTAATTTTCGGATCGGTTTTGGGTTTTAATGAGACTCAATTGGTTCATTTCATCTTCAAAAACTGGTCGATCGTGGTCGGTCAGGTTGACAATGATGGCCCGGCTGGCGATGACAAGGTCCTGCGGGTAGATCAGGATCTCCTGACCCCATTGACCGGTCCCGACACCCAGGACCGGTTCGACCAGCAGGGAGGCTTCAAGGAAACTTCTGAAACCTTCCGGTTGCCAGTGAAAGGGAGGGATCGAACCGATCACATAGCCGCAGGTCTTCACGACAATTTCGGGAGAAGCCAGGTGAATATTTCGTGAGCCGAGCGCTTTTTTCAAAAGACCTGATATGGCATTCTGGTCGCCCCCCAGCATCACAAGCACGGATTCGCCGGTATCCATCTCAAAGATAAGCGTCTTGACCATCTGGCGGGCGCGGAAACCAAGCGCGTGCGCAACCGATGCAGCCCCCTTCTCGGTTGATTCCGGAAAGGAACGCCTTTCATATGGAATTTCAAGGTCGTCCAGGAATTGATGAGCTGGTAACCGGGTCATTTCTGCTTTTATCTTTTATTCGTTCGGAGAGTTATCAATCTGACGATCAGAAGGACCCTTGGAAAAAAACCTCTGGTAAGGAATTAAGAGCAAAAAGCCAATGGCGATGATCGATTCCCCCACCTGGACCCCCAGTGACTGCAGATTTCCAAAGAAAGGAACTACAGGCAGTTTCTGGGTACCCATCCCAAAAACATCTGCCATGCCTGAGAAAACAGCGATCACATAGCCAGTACTGACCAATCGCATGCCGATATCAGCCGCGATGGTGCGTGAGCCGTTATTCCAGAAAGTCATCAGGCTGATATATCCCCCCAACGAAATTAGAGCGAGACCGACCAGAAATACAGCGATCTGAATGAAACCGACCACAACACTTCGATCCCAGCCAAACCAGGCAGGTCGTGCTCCCACAAGGAAGACGAAAAATCCGAACAGGGTCACGATCAAGCCAAATTTTATGCGGCGGGTCAGAATTTTGAATAAGCCTGGTCTTATTTGGACCTGGATTTCACTTCCATCCGTGCTCATGAAGGTAGATTCTCCATTAGATGACGTTGCCAGTTCTTCCCCATGATAGCCTCAATGTCCGAATTTGAATAGCCCCGCCCAGCCAGGATCGATTCAAGTTTTTGCAGGTCTGCAATGGTTTCCACGTCCGCCGGGACACATTCCAAACCGAAGCCGCCGTCAAAATCGGTGCCAATGCCAACATGCCGGGCATTGCCCGCCAGTTGACAAATATGGTCGATCTGGGAGACAAACACGGATTCAAGTGTCAATCCATCCCGCCGGTCAGAAGGGATCCAGCCATTTTTCAGGAAAGGAAGGATGGGCATCACGCCGATCACACCGTTCCGCTCGATCGTTTTCCGGATGATATCATCGCGCAACAAGCGGTTCCCTGAATAGTTTTCCAGCAGGGCAGCTGCATTGGCATGACTTACAATGAGCGGTCCTGGATATTCATCCAGGGCTTGCCTGGCAGCCAGTTCGTCCATATGGCTGAGGTCCAGCGTCATGCCAAAATCCGCCATGCCCGCCAACAAGTCCCGACCATCATCGGTTAGTGGGCCGGGTTCATGGGTCCCACCGCAATAACGGGTGCCTGTCCAGGCTGGTCCGATGATCCGTACACCCAGATCCCACCATTCTTCCAATTCTGAAGGTGTGCGGATTCCTTCGGCGCCTTCCATCAAGACCAGCATACCCACCGGATGATCCTTTAGTTCGCCATTCCAATGGGTCAACACCTGGTCCAGGTCTTTTTTCTTGAATATCAGGCGGTACTTGTCTGGATGCCTGTCCGTCAGGCTGTGATACACGTCCAACTGGTTGCGATAGAGTCGATGTGCCTGGTCGAAGGTCTTGTAAACCTGCGAATCCCATTTGCCAAACATTTTGCGCTGGGGAGCGGCAAACAGGGTCGTGAAGACAACAGCGACCCGGCCGAGTTGATAATCATCCCAGCCCAGCATCGTATTACCGTTGTGGGTTACGTTCTCGCCGCCAGCTTCCAGTCTGCGAGTATCAGCCGCAGAACGGGTGTAATCCCGGTTGAGTGCTACAATGTTCCAGGCAAGGTCTTCGTGAGCGTCAATTATTAATGACATGGTTTTTCTTAATAAGAGAGCGCACCTGTTCTGGTGCGCTCTCGGGTTAGCAGATCTAACTTCAGGCTTCTGAATCTGTCGCTGTTTCCGTTACCGCTTCAACTTCACCCTTGGCTTCGGGTTGGGCTTCGGGTTCAGCTTTCGGGTTGTCATTCATTTCCATATCCAGCTCAAAGGCAGCCAGATCCTGATCCTTGAATGCTCCGGAATCTACCTTGCGCAGGCTCAAACCGATGCGGCGTTGATCGGAATCGATGCGAATGATACGCAGGGTTAAAACCTCGCCTTCCTTCAAGCGCTCTTTCGGGTGCTCAATGCGAGTCTCGCTTATCTCGGAAATATGGATCAGGCCTTCCACGTCGCTTTCCAGACGGGCAAAAGCCCCAAACTTGGTAAGGCGGGTGATCTCACCTTCCACCAACTGACCTACTTCGAAATGGGCGATCCGTTTCGACCAGGGGTCATCGGTAAGGGCACGCAGGGAAAGACCAATGCGTTTCTTCTCGCGATCGATACTGATGATCTTGACGGTGACTTCCTGACCGACTTCGAGGACTTCGCTGGAGTGTTGGACTCGCTCCCAGGATAATTCAGATAAATGCACCAAACCGTCGGCGCCATTGATGTTTACGAAGGCGCCAAAATCTGCCAGGCTGGTAACGCGGCCAGTGCGGATTTCACCTTCCTGCAATTCATCAATAACCCGTTCTTTAAGGGATTGGCGGGTCTCGGTATTGGCTGCCCTTTCGGAGAGAATAAGGCGGCGGCGGGAGCGGTCGACCTCGATCACGCGGACCGTGATGGGCTCACGCAACATCTTGGACCAGCGCTGCTCGGGGGTTTCCCCGGTGGCAACCATGCGGCGGCTCATGCTGATCTGGGAGGAAGGTACAAAACCCCGCAACCCATGCACAGGCACGATCAAACCGCCCTTATTGAAGCCATCCACTTCGCCTTCGAATACATCATCGGTACCCAGCATCTTTTCAACGATCTCCCAGCCCAATTGCTCCTGAGCCCGGGTGAAGGACAGAACAACATTTCCGTTTGCATCTTCAGGAGACACAACATAAACGGAGATCTCCTGACCTACTTTTAAAGCTTCCCGATCAGCAGTTGCTATTTGTTCCAACTCCCGACCACTGATGACGCCTTCAGATTTTGTACCAACGCTTACGAGGATCTGGTTGGATCCGATACTGGCTATAACCCCGGTCCTAATTTCTCCGGCCTGGGGAAAATCCAATGCCAAACCTTCCTGCTCAAGCAAGGTTTCCATGTTCATTGTATTGCTTTTGCTGTTGTCGCCTAGTGGGTTGCTCTCGGGGAGATCCCCCTGCCCAATTTGAGCATTGTTCTGTTCCATAATATGATAGACTCCGACTTAAAAAATTTATCTTTTGATTATAAAGGTTAATCTGTAACTTGGCAACCCTTACACTTCCATTAAAATTTGATTAATTCCAAACCGTCAAGCCCAGATCATAGAAATCTTACAAAAAATTTACCCAAATCTCCGCAAAGCGCGTTATAATGCCAGCGGAGAATCTATGCCGACAATTTACCCATTCACAGCAATCGTAGGACAGGAACGCATGCGGCGGGCATTGATCTTAAATGCCGTCGATCCGCGCATTGGTGGAGTCTTGATACGTGGCGAGCGCGGTACAGCCAAATCGACAGCTGCCCGGGCACTGGCAGCACTGCTGCCAAGCGTTCGGGTTGTCAAGGACTGCCGCTTCGGCTGCGATCCAGATCAACCCATCACCTGGTGCACGGAGTGCCGGGAACGATCTGTCAGTAACCAGGGTTTACCTACTGCCACCCGCCGGACATCCTTTGTTAACCTGCCGGTATCCGCCACCGAAGACCGGGTTGTCGGGACGCTGGATATTGAACAGGCCATCCAGAAAGGCGAGAGGCACTTCGAACCGGGAGTCCTGGCAGCCGCAAACCGCGGCCTGTTATATATTGACGAGGTCAATCTTCTGGATGACCACGTGGTCGACCTGCTGCTTGATTCAGCCGCGATGGGCATGAACATCGTGGAGCGCGAGGGTATCTCGTTTTCGCATCCCTCCCGTTTCATTCTGGTGGGTACAATGAACCCGGAAGAGGGCGATCTGCGACCACAGCTCCTGGATCGTTTTGCCCTGTCTGTTGAGATCACAGGCATTCGCGATGCCCGTGACCGCGTCCTGATCATGGAGCGCAACCTCGGGTACGAAGCCGACCCGGACGAATTCCGCAAGAATTGGAAGGAATTTGAAGAAGAATTGACCCGCAAGATCAGCAGTGCACGGGCTCTGGTCGGAAAGGTCACATACACCCGGCGTGATCTGCTTTCGATCGCGGCTTTGTCTTCATCCCTGAATGTGGATGGTCACCGGGCGGACCTGGTGATCCTGAAAGCAGCCCGAGCCCATGCAGCCTATGAAGAACGGAGTTCCATCACCGACCGGGACATTGCCCTGGCAGCAGAACTGGCTCTGCCACACCGCATCAAGCGCGGCCCCTTCCACCAGACCGAGATCACTCCCGACCAATTGCAGGAACGGATCGAACAGTTGCAGGGCTCAACCGCCCAGGGTGAACCAACTGAGGACGAAACGACCGAGACAGATTCGGAAACCCAAAAAAAAAAGTAATCACTGAAACAGCCGAACAGGAAACATCAGACCAGCCCGTCCCTGAACCCGGGGGACAGGCAGTTTTTGATAAACATGACGCCCACTGGTGGGATGGGGGGCAAAAGGTGAAAATTGGCGAGACCTTTGAACCAAGAAAACTGAATACCCCCCTGGACAAACTTACCCGCAGACATTCCGGAAGGCGCTCGCAGACCCACACCAAGCGCAAGCGGGGGCGGTATATTCAATCCCGACCGGCCAACGGCAAGACCGATGACCTGGCATTCGACGCCACCCTGCGCGCAGCCGCGCCCTTTCAGAACCGGCGCTTTGAGCAGCGTAAACGGGTCGCTTTTGCCGTTCAGCCAATGGACTTTCAGCGTAAAGTGCGCGTAAAAAAAGTATCCAATCTGATCCTCTTCCTGGTGGATGCATCCTGGTCGATGGCAGTCGCCGAGCGCATGGCAGCCACCAAGGGAGCCATCCTGTCGTTGTTGACGGATGCCTATCAGCGCCGAGACCGGGTTGGTCTGATCGTCTTCCAGAAGGACCGAGCCACTTTGATCCTGCAACCCACCGCCTCGGTCCAGATGGCGCAGCGTGCCCTGGTGGACATCCCGGTTGGCGGGAAAACCCCCCTTTCCGCTGGCTTATTAATGGCGTATGATGTCCTGCGTCACGAGGAGACCCTTCACCCGGACGTGGAACCGCTCTTGATGGTGCTGACGGACGGTGCCGGGAATGTTTCAGTCGGTCCGCTGCCCCCCCAGGAGGAGGCTTACCAGATTGCCGACCAGATCATCAAACACAATTACCGCAGTGTGGTCATCAATATGGAACATGCTTCCTTTGACCAGGGTCTGGCTCAATCCCTGGCCGACCATCTTGAAGCACCTTGCTATTCTTTGACAGAATTAAAAGCGGAAAGTCTCTACCATACCGTTAAACAGGAAATGAATGAAACCAGGAAATGATGATAAACCATGAGTGATCGCATCGGGATCTTCGGCGGTACTTTCGACCCTCCTCACATCGGGCATTTAATCCTGGCTGGAGAGGCGCAGGGTTTCCTGCATCTCGATCGCCTGTTCTGGCTGCTGACGCCGGATCCACCCCATAAACAAGGCCAATCCCTGACAGGCTGGCAGCACCGCAAGAATATGCTTGATCTGTGCCTGGTGGATAACCCGAACTTTGAGCTATCACGCCTGGATATTGACCGACCGGGTCCCCATTATGCCGTGGATACCCTCAACATCCTTGCCGGGCAGTACCCGACTTCCGAACTGGTCTATATCATGGGCGGGGATTCCCTGCGCGATCTACCCACCTGGCACAAACCGCGCGAATTCGTCCAGGCCTGCCACATCCTGGGGGTCATGCGCCGCCCTGGAGATTTGATCAACCTGGAGGTACTTGACCGGCAAATTCCGGGTCTAAGCCCGAAAGTTAGTTTCATGGACGCACCTTTACTGGGCATCTCCTCACGCCAGATCCGTCAGCGTATCATCGAAAACCGTCCGTTCCGTTATTATGTGACAAATTCAGTTTACAATTACATAGAAGAGCACAAGCTCTATCGATAAGCGGGGAATTAACAAACATCCCATCTGAAAGGTGATCAAGTTCATCGGTGAACCTTTATGTCCATCTTATTTGACTCATTGTTTAACTCGGTCGCTTACGGCCACTTGATCGTGGATGTGCTCAATTCACAACGCGCCATCCTTCTGACCTACTGGTCCAATCAACTGAACTGGAGCGAGACCCACCTGGCTTTTCTGACCATGCTGTATATCTGGGCGGCTTCCCTTTCACAACCTGTTTTCGGCTGGTATTCGGACAAATACGGCAAGTCCCATTGGATCGCGGCAGGTGGGGTTTTCTGGATCAGTGCCTTCTTCACCCTGGCGCTGACCCTGCCTACCAACCTTGCAGTGCCCTGCCTGGTCCTGGCGAGCCTGGGCTCAGCTGCTTTTCACCCGGTGGGTGCCATGCAAGCCACAATCCAGGGTCGCAACCACTATACCAACAAGGAAACCACTGCCACTTCCTGGTACTTCGTGTTCGGGCAGATCGGCCTGATGTTGGGACCGATCATCGGGGGTATTTTATTACACTGGCGTGGGCAGATCGCCTTGTCCACCCTGGCGGTGATCGCCCTGCCGATCGGCATCAACGTCGCCCGGCAATTGAGAAAAGCATCCTTCAAACTCCCCCACAAAGTGAATGAACAACCCACGGCTCAGATCACCACCACCTTCACTAAATTGGGATTCCTGGGACTAGTGCTGCTGGCTTCCTTTCAAGCCTGGTCACAGCAGAACTTGATCACCTTCATCCCCAAACACCTGAGCAACCTGGGTCAGTCGACCGCGGTCTACGGATTGATGATCGGCCTGTTCATGGGAGGATCAGCGCTGGGGAATGTCGTCGGAGGCACAATGGCAGACCGCTTCGGCAAGCAGATCGTGATCACCACCATGCTTGTCCTGGCCAGCCTACCCATCCTGGGTATCTCTCTGATCGGATGGTCAGCCTGGCTGTATGTCCTGGTCCCCCTGGCAGGATTTTTCACAGGATCGGTCCACAGCATCATAGTGGTACTGGCACAACACGTCATCCGGTTTGGCCTTGCGCTCTCAACTGGATTGACATTGGGTTTCATGTTCTCGGCCAGTGCGCTTGGAACTTTATTTTGCGGGTGGCTGGCAGACAGGTCCGGATTCCCGCTCATGTTCCAGTTCACAGCCGGGCTGGTATTCGTGGCAGCTTGCCTGCCTTTCTTAATTATAGAGAAACCGGCGATCAATGGTTAACCATTGATCATCATTAAAAATAGCCGACCGACCTCCTGACCAGAGATCCCGGCTATTTTTCGTAATTTAAAGGTTTAGACGACCTGACTCAGCCCACGGCACTTCCTGAACTGGGCAGGGAGGCATTCTGAACGAATTTCAAGGCATCATGAGCCAGGTTTGAGCCACGGCTGGCAATGATCCCAGTCAGTACGATGCCAACATAGTGGTTAACCACCACATCACCAACCAAAGTCAACTCTGCCATCTTAAATAGATCAACATTCAGCAAATAACAGATCCCAATTCCTGCGACCAAAGCGATAAATGCATCCTTGTTCCAACCTTTACTTCGATCATACAGTGGTTTTATGGTTTGAATGAGTGATTCTACCAAAAAAGCAACCAGCAATAATTGATTAATTTCCATGTTGATCCTCCTAATTTTACAATCCTATGTTAATTGTACAGATATCCGGTTGCAGGCGCTACCATAAAAAGAACCCAATGATCCCCCCAACAATGGTCATATCAATGATAAATGAGGGAGAATTTTAGCGGTCAACTTTCTTTGGGCAGCAGCCAGATCATCGCTATGGAATATTACTGATTCAGGATGGCATTCCTTTAAAACAAGAAATCTCATGATACCCGAGACCTTTTGGAACAAGCAGATCGCTTTAATCGCTTTAATTCTCACCAGTGATATATCCAAAAGATGGAAACTTTTCAAGGCAATGGTCTGTTACTGTATCAAAAACCCATAGAATTAGAAAGAGAGAGTAATCAACGAGCATGGATAACCTTGTGAAGGTACATGACCCAGGGTCTGTTCTTGTGCGGACCCTGAAAGATAGGCATGCTAG
>Ga0172369_10003390_pt1 | contig 21031 bp, 22 predicted proteins | sample LakKiv25m_FD_114539 | JGI IMG/M metagenome (GOLD analysis project Ga0172369, IMG submission 114539) | Freshwater microbial communities from Kabuno Bay, South-Kivu, Congo - kab_022012_11.25m | ecosystem: Environmental > Aquatic > Freshwater > Lake | place: Democratic Republic of the Congo...
AGATAAATTGATTCTTTTGAATCATCACTCTTTGATTTTTTTAGTTTTAATTTTAATTTTTGAAAAAAATCTGTCATGCCATTCATGGTAAAAATAAAATCTGAGATTTACTTGCTTTTTTTGTATAAATACATCAATCTCAACAGTAGGAAAACACTTAGCAATCCCGCTGCTCCCAGAACAAAATATATTGAGAGACTATTGTACGTATGAATTAGTGTAACTTTGTATATTTGTTCAAATATAACGGATATTCCTGCTAAAAATATCATAATGGCAAAGAGGATTCTGACTTTATAACCACGGATATATTTAATTGCTGCAACTCCTAATTGAACTCCGATTACTGCTCCCATAAACATAAATAAAGCAGCAATAATTTCAACTCTTCCTTTTAGGGCATAAGTCAAGCATCCGTAACCCCCACTAAAGATAACACTCATCAAATCGGTTCCGATTGCCACGACGGTCGGGCACCCAATCAGATATACCAAACACGGCATTCGTACAAACCCTCCTCCAACACCCAAAAACCCTGATAAAAATCCTGTAAAAAGAAAAATAAATATCACTACCCAAAGTGATATTGATTCGATTCCTGATGTTTTGAACGATATCATCGGAGGTATTTTCAAAGAATACAGATTTCGTGCTATGGAAGATACTTCTTCAACGTTGTCAGTTGATTCATTATTATCTTTTTTCTTTGATAATTTAACCACTAATCTTTTTCTGAGGATAAAATAATCATAAAACATATAGAAGCATAAACCGAATAAAAGAATCATGTAAGCGTATCTTACAACGGGACCTGCTTTTCCTAATTTTTCAAGTTCTAAAATAGCCTGAGCTCCAAGCTCCACACCTATTATAGAACCAACTATTGATATAATTCCAAGCTTCCAATCAACATTTCCAAGTTTGGCATGTTTCTTTGTCCCAATAATCGAGGTGGCGAAAATCTGTGCCAGGTCTGTACCAATTGCATAAGCCATATGAAAACCGAAAATATTCAAAGCAGGTGTTACTATCCATCCTCCTCCGACGCCGAAAAATCCTCCTAATACATCAACGATAAATCCTATGATAATCAACAACAGAGCATTGAATTCGATCCCTGCTATCGGAAGATATACATTAAAGATGTCCATATTATTTTCTTGTCAGACCTTCAAACAATTGATTATCTTGTATTTCTAAAATTTACATACATTCTGATTAAAATAAGCATGCTGACAATACCGGCTGCAAACAGGACAATTAGCGAGGAAAAAGTACCCAATATGGAGATATTAAATGATACATCCAATTGCTTTAAAATTACAGAAAATCCGGTTAGAATTATCATCACTGCAAATAATAATCTGATACCATAACCTTTTATATATTTTACTGCATTTACTCCTAATTGCGTTCCGACAGCCGAACCTAAGAATAAATATATTGATGCCAGGACATCAACACGTCCGTTAAGAGCATACGAAAATGTTCCGAAAGCTGCAGTTAGTCCCAGACTTAATTGTGATGTCCCTACTGCTATAAGTGTGGGACATCCGATAAGATAAATTAAACTCGGCAGAATAATAAAACCACCTCCCACTCCCATCAGACCAGCTAAGAATCCGGTAAATAAAAATAATATTAAAATTACCCATAGCGATACACTGATATTTGAAGTTTCCAAGTAAATCATCGGTGGAAGATTAAACGATTGTATTTTTTTTGCAAGAGATGAAGTTTCCTCAGTTTCATCTTTTTGTTTTTTTGTTAAATTGCCAGATTCATTTTTTAATCGTAGAAGCCTTTTATGAATTATATAGTAATCATAAAGCATGTATGAACCCAGAGTCACAAGAAAGACTATGTAAAAGATTCGTATTACTATATCCGCATGACCGTACTTATCAAGATATATTATAGTCTGAACACCGGTTTCAACTCCGATTATGGAACTAACGACCGAGAGAATCCCTAATTTCCAGTCAACATTTCCCAATTTTGAATGCTTTTTTGTACCTATTATCGAAGTGGCAAAAATTTGGGAAATCCCGGTACCATTTGCAAATATCATATTAAAACCAAAATTGTTCAACGCTAAGGTCACAATCCAACCTCCACCGACTCCAAAAAATCCGCCTAAAATCCCCACAAAAAATCCGATGATTATTAACAGCAAAGCATTAAAATCTAATTGAGCTATCGGAAAGTAAATGTTGAAAATATCCATTTTAAAATATTCTTATTTTAAGGATTACATAGTTCAAAGTTATTAGAATTTTTACTTTACCGGTTTCACGCTTGTTTATTTTTTAATTTCTCTTTTTTGGAATCGTGAAACACACGGTAAATGATATATAAGCTAATCAAACTTGCAGAAAGCATCACGACCCATTCGGAGATGATTTTGTAAAATTCGATGTGGAAAATCGCCTGTATCTGTTTAAAAATAATTGAGACACTTGCAAGAAGAATCATAATAGCAAATAATAATCGTATGCCGTACCCTTTGATGTATTTTACTGCTTCAACTCCGATTTGTGCTCCAATCGCGGCTCCCATAAGCATAATCATTGCAGCTACTATTTCCACACGCCCTTTAAGTGCATAAGAGAAACAGCCGTAGGCTCCTGTAAACAAAACACTCATAAGGTCTGTTCCAACTGCAATTGCCGTTGGACATCCAACAAGATACACAAGGCAGGGCATTCGAACAAAACCACCACCGACACCCAAAAAACCGGAAAGAAATCCAGTTACTAAAAAAATTGCCATAATAATCCAGATTGATATTGATTCTATCTTCGACGTTTTAAATGAAATCATCGGAGGTATTCTAAGTGACTGAAATTTTATTGCAATATTACTTCTGAATATTGTCTCCGGGTCTTCTCCTCTTTTGATTAATTCCTCTTTTTTCTTTAATGCTTTTGGTCGAAGTACAAAGTAATCATAAAGCATAAACAGACCTAGACCGATTAACAAAATAATATAAGCAAAACGGACTATATTTCCTGCTACCTTCAGCTTTTCAAGATACATGACAAGCTGAGCTCCAATTTCAACTCCAATCACCGAACCGATAATTGAGACGAATCCTAATTTCCAATCAACATTCCCCATCTTGGCATGTTTTCGGGTGGATATTATTGATTTTCCAAACATATGAGCCAGGTCTGTGCCTATTGCATAAGCCATATGGAATCCGAAAATATTTAAAGCAGGTGTCACAATCCACGCTCCTCCAACACCGAAGAATCCACCGAGTACACCGACACAAAATCCGATAGCAAATAACAGGAAAACATTAAATTCAATCCCAGCAATCGGGAGGTAAACATTAAAAATATCCATGATACATTTCTCTTCTTTTTTTCACTCCAATTTTTTTTCAATTTTTTCGCATAAACAATTGTTTTTATTACTCATGAGCCTTCAGTCCGAGATAAATTTGAGTCTAAGCAGTTATTTACGAATCCGCTTTTTGGGTTTTTTTCTCATTATATGCGTTGATAAAAAGCTTAACCATGATTAAAATACACATTATTCCGGCACTTGTAATGATAACGATACCCGATAAATCGCTTAATATTTTAATATTTGTCATCGAATAAATTTGTTTCAATAGAATTGATAATCCTGCGAATAATATCATAAAAGCAAATAAAAGTCTAATTCCATATCCTCGGATATAACGCACAGCCGTAACACCGATTTGTGCTCCGATTGCTGCACCAATCAGCATAACCAATGCAGCTAATATTTCAACTCTTCCTTTGAAAGCATACGTCAGGCAGCCATAACCACCGTCGAGCATAACCACGAAAAGGTCAGTGCCAACAGCCAATGCCGTTGGGCAGCCAATTAAATAAACCAGAGCCGGCATACGGATAAATCCGCCTCCTACTCCAAGAAAACCCGAAATAAAGCCGCATAAAAAGAAAATCAGAAAAATAACCCAAAAGGAGATGGACTCAATAGCTGATTTGTTAAAGTGCATCATGGGACGGAGTTTGATATCCCTTATCTTCATAATAAAACTTTTTTTCCTTGGCTTTGATGAAGCTGAATCTCTTAGCTTTTCGGTCAGTTTGCGTTTCCTGATGAAAAAATAATCATACATCATCCAAATAGCAAGCAAGATAAGCATGACTATATAAGTCCATCTGACAATGATTCCAACCAGGTCGTAACCAAGATGTTTGCCGTATTTTTCAAGCATCATAATGAGCTGGGCACCACATTCCACACCTGGTATGGTTCCCGCCATTGTTGTCAGACCAAGTTTCCAGTCAACATTTCCCATTTTCCCATGTTTGTTTGTGGAAACAATAGATTTGCCGAATATATGAGCAAAATCGGTACCAATGGCATAAGGCATGGGGAAACCGAAAATATTCAGGGCAGGAGTAACTATCCAGGCTCCACCAACTCCGAAAAATCCTCCCAGCACACCCACACAAAATCCAATACCCAAAAGAAGTAAGGCATTGAAATGGATACCGGCTATTGGTAAATAAAGTTCAAATATTTCCATTCAGCACTCCTATTCATGATGGATAATTTTTGTTGTTTTAAATCCGAACATTTTCAGAATCAAGTCGGTCCCGAATCCAACCGTAATTCCGAGCATCATCATTAATCCGGTTGCACAAAGTGCATAAGCTACCCTATACTCGTTATACATATCAACCCACCATTTATTAAAACTGCCTAATCCTTCCGACGGAATTTTTTTTGTAATCATTGTCGCATCTTTTCCACCTCCTTCACAATATGCTGTTTGTGGAATAATACAGGTGCCGATTGAAAACAAGATTATTAGCAAGATAAAACCATTAATAAATTTTCGATTCATAATGAACCCCTGTTAAATTGTTTCTAAAATTTTTTGTGAACCATTTTTTGAAAACCAATTCAAATTTTTATGAAAAGTAACTGTTGGAGAGATAATTATTAATGATGGAGGAATAATTTTTTCTTCCTTCGCCACTTTCACCGACTCTCCTAATGTCGTAACAAATACCCTTTGTTCGGGAAGTGTAGCGTTTTCGATTATTGCAACAGGTGAATCGGAGCTTCGTCCGTGTTTTAACAATAATTCGACTGTATAATCAAGTTTGGTTACACCCATGTAGAGAACAATGGCAGTATGTTTTAATTTCGCGATCTCTTCCCAGTCAACCTGCGGTATATTTTTATCATTAGATTCATGTGCAGTAATGAATGAGCATTGCACAACGCTGTTTCTGTGAGTCAATGGTATCCCCGAATAAGCAGCCGCACCAATTGCCGATGTTACTCCGGGAACTATTTCAAAATCAATATTACATTTGCTTAATGCAAGGCATTCTTCGGCACCTCGTCCGAAAATAAACGGGTCGCCCCCTTTCAATCGAACAACCTTCAAATTATCTCTAACCAAAGATATTAAAATTTCATTTATTTCATGTTGCGGTACAGGATGATAATCCGGCTTTTTGCCTACATAAATTAATCTTGCATTCTTGTTTGTCTTAGCAATTAATTGAGAACTTATTAATCTGTCATAAACAATCACATCTGCTTCCTGAATAAGATTTAATCCTTTTACGGTAATTAAATCGGGGTCTCCCGGTCCTGCACCTACAATATATACTTTACCCCTATCCATTGTTTTCCTTGAAAATATTATTAATTAAAAGTTCTGCTTCTTCATCACCGCTATCTTTCAACACATTTTCCCAAGGGATTTTAAGAAAATCCTGAAATAACTTCCTTTTCCGGTTTTCGTCAATATTTTTGTGGTTCTTTATTATTTCATTACGGAATTTCGCAGCCATAAGCAAGATATTTCCCGTTAAAGGTGATAATATTAATTCTAATTTTTCCTTAAGGTATTTAACATAATACGGAGCTGAACCTTGCGATGAAATCGAAACCGTTAGATTATCACGAATGATGTTTGCCGGTAAAATGAAATCGCAAAAATCCGGTTGGTCTGCACAATTTAATAACTTGAACTTTTCTTTTGTCGCTGCCGCAATTTGGCTGCTTATTTCCGGATTATCAATTGTTGAAAAAACCAAATCAAAGTCGTTTAAATCTTCCTTCTCATAATTTTTAAACAATACTTTCAATGAGCCATTCTCATGTAACTGATTGATTTCGCTGCAAATATCCGGTGAAAGAACGGTAATGACAGCATTAAACTTTAGGAGTGACTTTACTTTTCTTTCGGCTACTTTACCTCCTCCGATTATTAAGATTCTGAATTTTGACAAATCAATCAGAATCGGAAAATATTTATTTGGTTTCATTTTCTTCTTCCAATTTTTTTTTGTTTAGCTTGGTTGACTGAATTATTTGGGTTTGAATTCGTGATGTGAGGAGTCGCGAAAAAATCTCAAACTGTTCTTTCGATTGTATTTGGATGTCACGACTAAATTCGCGAATCGTCTGAAGCCGGATTAATTCTATCTGGTCAGTCCAAAAAATCTGAACAGCATCGTTGCGGGAATTAAACCAACTCTGAAAAGCTATGATTTGTTCTTCGATATAGTCATTAATTCTGGTCATATCCTGCTCAAAATTATTATCCTGTAATTTTAGAATTTCGTGAATATTGTCCAGATTAATATAAGTGATTCTTTTCTGAATATCATCGTTTATTTCTATATTTCGTGGTACACCCAAATCAATTACCAATTTTAAATCAGATGAATCGAGTATTTCTCTCAAATCCTGAGAATTTAATATAAAATCGGGTGCTCCGCTGCAAGAAATTATTATATCGGCAGAAGAGATTTGTTCTTTAATCTTATCTATGCCGTATGCTGAACCACCGTATGTTTCCGAATAAATTTCTGCTTTGGCAACTGTCCGATTAAAAAAAATAAATTTATGAAATCCCGATTTGGACAGATTTTCAACAAGTATCTTTATGTTTTCATTAACGCCAATAAAAGCAATTGTATCATTAAAATCCGATTTTTTCTTGACCAATTCCGAAGCAGCACCCGCCACAGATAAAGTGGTTTTACCTATTGAAGTTTCAGTACGTATATATTTTCCTATCCTAAAGGCAAAATGAAAAAGACGATGAACTATTTTCCCTGGATTCGAATTGCTGCATGACATGCTGTAAGCATCTTTGACCTGTCCCTGAATCTGATATTCCCCTAAAACCAAGGAATCGAGCCCGCAAACAACTTTAAATAAATGTCTCGGAACACTTGTTCCATGTCTAATATAGAATTTATTCTCGTAATCTGTAACATTCAAATTCTTAAACCGTAAATAAAATTCTTTGAGAACCTTAAAAGCTTCAAAGCCATCAGCCAGTACAAGATAAAACTCGATTCTGTTACATGTGCATAGCAATAAAGATTCATCAACTCCCTTTATTTCCTTCAGGATATAAAGGGCTCTGTTTAATTCACTTTTAGGAACCTGAAACAGTTCTCTTTCTTCTACTGTAGAAGTTTTGTGGTTAGCTCCGCACATTACCAAATTCTGATTTTCTTTTGGTTTGGCTGACGATTCAATATATTTAATTGAATTCATAATAATCTATTTAGATTTGTTCATTATTACGATTAATTAAAAAAGCACAACTTTTTCTGATATTAGCTCACTTAACAATTTTTCCAAAAGAAATTTTGACTCTTCGGGTTTCGTATGTGAGCGAGATATGGCGATATTGGACATTAGTTTGATTTTATCTGATATTTCCATATCTTGTATTGAATTATATGTATTAATGGCTTTTCTAAAGAGTACTTCCGATAGGTGAATATCTTTTTCGACTGCCTTATCGCTTAAATCGGCATAACTGCGACACCTTATCATCGGATTTTCAATTTCGGCAATTTTATCACACGCTTTTTCATAATCATATTCAAACTGTGAGGCAACTAATTCCGAAAGAATTGATTTATCCGGAACATCAGATAAAGAGGCATATAAAAGTTCGATATATTTAACAGCTTCCTTCTTATCTTTAAATGTCATATTATCAAATGCAAAAAGCTGAACTTTAAATATCATTGTCGGGTCTGTTATTAATTTATTTGCCTTAATGAAACATTCAAGAGGATTTTTCTTTGCATAATTCATTAAAATTTCTGCTGTGGTCATGTTTGTGAGGGTTTGTGTCTCGAATTTGACCTTGATTCGTAACGGATGAACATCACTTCCCGCTTTGAGAATAATATATTTTGCTAAAAGAGTTTCCCTTGCGAATTTGTTGTCAATCGAATTTAGTAATTTTCTAACATTTATTCCGTTCCAAGTATCATCTTTTACGGATATTTTGTCCATTTCCATTAATCGAAGTAAGCAAGAAGCTTTCACATCAGGAAACTCAGAAGGTATCAGTTCGACAATTTCAAAAGCATCTTTTTTTGAATAAAAAGCAACTGCCTCAACAATCTTTTCAGTACTATAAATAAAATTCTTTCTGAAATCTTTGGAATTGGTCAAATTCACAATTTGCTGCAAAGCTTCTTTAATTATTTTATCTTCGGGTTTTGCTTTCAGAATCACAATCAAAGCGTTCAGAAGCTGAGTTGTATCGCTAATTCTTTTTGAATTAGTAATTGCTTCATGAAAATTTCCGACTTTAACATAAGAGATTGTCTTTAAATACTTATTTTGAATCGTGGAAACGATATAGTTAGCTTTCGGATAATTGTAAGCCGATACTAATTCCGAAAGTGCCGAAAGTTCTATTTCAGTAGAATTTCTCAAATTATAATAATCTAAACAGGATTTAATAATTTCGGTTGACTTAGAGCTTGCATCCTGTTTTTTTATAGAAGCAAAGGCTATATCCCTGAATAGCCATTTTCCGTAAGCTAAAGCAGCTCGATTTGTCAATTCATCAAATCTATTCTTGTTTGCTTTTTCATTTCCTACAAGTTTGGAAGATTTTAATAAAGCAGTATACTCATTTTTGTAAATTTTTTCCAAATCAGCCCAATTTTTCGATGCTTGGGCTACCGGGTCAACTACAGGAACATAGTTCAGCAATTTGAAGGTTTCATTTAGTAGTAAAAAAGCCTGACAATTTTTTTGTAGGGTTTCCATCTTGACAATAATCGAATCCAGGGAATTCAGATAGTTTTGTGCTGAGTTTTTCTCTTCATTTTCGGATAAAGAAATCAGGATTATACCCGGAATAAGGAGCAATAGCGAAAAGAGTAAAATTTTTTTGACTAAATTAATCATAATGGTTATTTCCTCCTGATGTCAATTTTCAGATTTTTCTTTATGAATTTCATCTTGTTCATCAAGATATTTTTCAATTTCCTTGATTTTTTTGTTGTGTGCTTTTTTCCATCCTGTTATTAGCGAAACAAAGAGAAAAATTAAAGTCAGAAACGTAATTGTAAAAGTATTTCTGCCTTTGAATCCGTAATCGTAATCAGCAAGCTTTGAATACGTTTTATTAAGTTCAAATCTTACTTTAAGATTCTTCTTCGAATATTCTTCTGATGAAATAACTTTAGCTGTGTTAATTTCAAGATATTTTTGAACGATTGCAGGTAATGCTTTTTCAAGCGGCAAGGTGTAAAATCCTCTGTTTCTAAGTTTCTCAATAAGTTCCTCAGACTTCATGATGAGTTCTTCTGTATAATATTTTTCCTTCAGTACTTTCACATAATCAGGACATGCAAAGCCTATTGTTGCGTAAATATTACCAACTGACTCATAACTACTGATTACATACCCTTTACCCAAAGTGGGGTGGCAAGAAGAACAAGGTTCGGCTTTTGAAATTGAATAACTAAAAAAGTAAAATAATATTAAGCTTGTGATAAAAAATATACTTATTTTCATAATAACATCCCCCAAATTGTCAGTCCAATCCAGATAGCAATAGAAATTAACGCACTTAACATCAATGGTATATTTTTACTCAGATGCCTTTCTTTTTTCCTGTCTATAAAGGGAATAAATAATAAGACAAGGATAAAAACAGCTTGTACCGAAATACCTAACAACTCATTCGGAAATAATTTCAGAGCCTGATAAGAGCCGATAAAATACCATTCAGGTTTGATATGCAATGGTGTATTCAGCGGGTCTGCCGGCGGTTCCGAAGGCAAAAAAATTGTCGGGAAATATGTAGTTACTACCAGGTAAACAGCAATTGCAATGCAAACCACAGTCCCCATTGTAACTATTTCGTGAGGATAGAACGGGTCAATCTTCCATTTCCAGTTTGCTCTTGTATATTTCATTATTGATTATTCCTTAAAGTGGTTCGGAAATTCCGGTCTTTCTTATCATAAAAAAATGGGCAGCAAGGAACACGAGCATGATTACAGGAATCATCAGATGGAATCCGAAAAACCTGAGAAGCGTTGCTCCGGTTACGTTTACACCTCCCCTGACAAATTCTACGAGACTTGTACCAACAATCGGAATAGCACCTAATGAATTTGTGACTACGGTCAGTGCCCAGAAAGACATTTGATTCCAAGGTAGACTGTATCCCGTAAAACAGGCTCCCAATGTGAAAAGTAAAAGAATAAAACCGCTAACCCAATGAAACTCTCTTGGTTTTTTATATGCTCCGGTAAAAAATACTTTCAACATGTGTACGATAACAGTTATCATCATCAGATTAGAACAAATTGCATGACTTCGTCGGATAAACCATCCCAAACTAACATAACTGTCAATAAACATAACGGATGAATATGCATGTTCAACATGTGGCTGATAATATACCAGAAGAAACAATCCCGTTACAACCTGCATCATGAAAAAAGCAAATGTAAGTCCTCCGAAACATGACAATCCCGCATGGTCCCACCAATGAACGGGTGCGGGTGCCGTCTTGTCAATGATTTCCTCATGCAATAATTTCGAGACACCAAGACTCTTATCCAATTCTCTTAAATAGCCTATTTTAATATTTTCCATCATACACTCCCAACAATAACACTTGAACCTTTTACTGTGACTTTAATGCTTTCCAGAGGCATCGAAGGCGGTCCGGATAATACTTTACCATTCTCATCAAACAAAGCATCATGGCAAGGACAATGATATTTCTTGCTATCTTTTTCCCATATAACGATACACCCAAGATGAGTGCAAACTAAAGACCTTGCAATGATTTCCTTTTCTGTCCTTAGCACTTCTGCCGGTTTGTTATTAAACAGAATTTTTACTCTTTCTCCCATAGGAAGATTTGCAAGAGATAGTTCAACAGGCTTGCTTTCCAAAGTTTCCTGACTGGAAAGATAATTTACAGATGAAACCGATAAGAAACCTAATCCAAGGGCACCCAATCCGCCGAAAAGAGCTTTTAAAAATCTTCTTCTCCCATAGAGAGTGTGGTCTTCAAAATAACATTTGATATTATCATTCATTTCATTTGGCATGTCTGTTCCCTTCCGGTTTATTTTTTTCCAATTCTTTAAGCGAATTCTTTTCCGGATAATAATTAGCAGGTAAAAATGGTTCTATTACCCTTACTACACCAACGTAATCATGGCAGTTGTTGCACGAACTTCTCGCCTGATGACAAATAAAACAATCCTGCTGCCGGAAATTGCCGTCGTTTATTTCTGTTGTATGCCTTATCCTCCATGTTTCCAAAGGATTATGATATTCGGGTATGCCGACTATTTTATCATTTATCTGTACGGCAAGTTGTCCTTCTCCGCGTAATTCAGGTTTAGGCGGGGAAGACTGACATCCGAACAAAAACAAAACGGCAGTTAATCCTGTTAAAATTTGATTAATCTTGAAAATCATATTACAAACCTTCGAATTCAATTTATTAATGATTTAAAATTAAAGCATTGCTCAGTAAATCGTGAACGCCGCCAATAACAGCACCGGTATCCCAATAATGCAGAGATTCAGAGAAATTTGCTTTGCAAATGGCACAAGGTGTAGCCAGATAATTAGCTCCAACCGCTTTCACTGCCATACATCTCGGCTTACTGCCTGCCATCCTCATTGGCATCAATTCATCTGCGAGCATTCCTCCGCCGCCACCGCAGCAAAATGTCTTCTCGCGGATGGTATCAGGATGCATTTCCTGAAAATTATTACAACTTGCCCTGACTATATTTCTTGGTGGTTCGAGCATTCCAGTTGTGGCTCTTGCAACGTTGCATGGGTCGTGATAAGTAACTTTAAGATGGTCGTTCGCACTTTTATCAAGCTTGAATGCCCCTTTTTTGATGAGTTCATCGGTTAATTGACATACATGTTTGGGATATTTTACGGTCAGAAAATCCATGGAACCCGATAGAGTACGGGTCATATAACCTGCCCTCCAGGCATGACCGCATTCGCCCCATAAAATATACTTCACTTTCAGGTCCCTTGCTGCTTTTAGAATCCGGTTGTTAATCTGCTTATAATTCTTATAATCCAAAAACAATCCGAAATTGCCCCCTTCGTTGCAGTATGTACTTGTTGTCCAAGATATACCAGCAGCATAAAACATCTTGGCATATCCTATCATTGTGTCGGTATTAGCGAAATTATCTGCAGATGGAGGTACCAATAAAACCTCCGAACCTTCGGCATCAACAGGCAATTTAATTTCCAGACCGGTCATTTCAAGAATCTCTTCTTCCAAAAATTTACAATTGTCAATCCATGCTGGAGACCAAATGCCAAGATTATTGCCTGTTGTATAAACTTTATGAACTACTTCAGTTACATATTTGGTTGCTACACCGATACGAGCCATGATTTCCCGGGCAGCCATGGTAACTTCCGCTGTGTCAATTCCCTGCGGACAAAACACGCTGCATCGTCTGCATTCGGAACATTGATAGAAATAGGAAAACCAGTCTTTCAATAAATCATCATCGAATCCGACACAGTCTTTCGACCCTTTAAAGAGTTTTCCCTGCAAAGTGAAATATTTCCTGTAAACACTCCTCATAAGTTCCTGTCTGGCAACAGGCATATTCTTAGGGTCTCCCGTACCTAAAAAATAATGACATTGGGCTGAACAGGAACCGCATCTTATGCATGAATCCATGAAAAGCCGCAATCCTTTGTATTTTTCGAGCATTTCACCGAATAATTCGACAGCTTTATTTTGCCAATTCGGAACTTTTTCAATCGGAAGTCCGATTTCTGACATATCTTTTGCTTTTGATTTATAACAAAGTATACCCGATGTTTTGTTATCTTCAAGTAAAGGAACTGTAAGAACAGGAAATTGTTCCTCGTAGATAACTTCTTTATATTCTTTTCTTTTCATTTTCAAATCAGTTTTATGAATAATTTACATCAGATGCTCTTGCCGCATCCTTTCATTTATTATCCCACGGATTGTTATATTGCCTAATCGAAATATCATCCGGTTTGCCTAATGTAGGCGAGAACCACAAAGCACCGGAATGTAACAATTTTCCGAATGGAAAGTAAATAACAAGCAGCATTACACTCAATAAATGAATTATAAACAGCAAATCGGTTGATGGTGCTGACCAGCTGAATCTTGTCAATCCTAAAGAATAAGATTTTATATCAACAATAAACGGACGGTAATAATAGTGCATAAGCAAGCCGGTACCGGCTATCATGAGCAATAGAATCAATGCAAAATAATCTTCAGCCAGAGAAATATAAATGTATCTGTCGCTAAACATCCTGCGTGCAAAAAGCAGCAATACCGAAATTCCGAGTGTATAACCTGCATACACTCCAATTACCTGGAATGTCATTATAAAATCCGGTACCGGATAAAAGAAATATCTCAAATGTCGCATTATCACTAAAAAGAAAGAAATATGGAAAACATAACCGTACAGCCAGAGTAATTTCGATTTTCTTAGCAGAGGATAGAAAAATAAAGCAGCACTCAGCAATCGCAGCCATGCACCGAAATATGTCTTTGGTGCTGGCGTTAAGGGTATCCTTAAAGGCGCAGGTGTTTTGGCATAAACTATTAGCCTGGCAATGAAACCGGTCAGACAAATAATAACTGCCAAATATGCTAAAATTGATAGAATTATTCCATAAAGATTCATTTTAGCTTCCGAAAATATTAACATGTATTAAAATAAATGAACCATCATAATTCTTAATAAAATAAACATCTTATTAAAAATTATCTGGACTTATAACTAAACACATCCTGTCGGTTTAGCAAGACCGGCAACTTTACATGCTCCTTTTGCTGGACCTGATGGGAATAATTCATATATTTCCTTCAATTGAAATCCGGTTTCTTTGCATAATTTTCTTATCATCGGAGCAATTCCGTAATTAGCGAAATAGTTTCTCAGATAATTAATAACCTTCCAATGATTCTCGGTTAATTCCGAAACATCCTCAGTGGTTGCCAATGCTTTCGCAACATTTTCATTCCATTCCGAAGGATTTACAATGAATCCATCTTCGTCAACTTCGATTGAGACTGACCCTTGTGTGAATATAGCCATTTTGATTCTCCATATAAATAGTAAGTAAAAATTTATTTCATTTCCAAATAACCGCAGGGACATTGTTCGGCACATTTTTTACATCCCTGGCAAAGTTCAAATTTGAATATATAAGGTTCTCCGTGAATCTGCGGTTTCTTGATAGCCTGGTCCTGGCATAAGCTCCAGCAAGTCCCGCAATCAAAGCAAAATCCGCAGCTCATACATCTTTTTGCTTCATCAATTACTTCTTCCTGAGACAAAGTAAAATTCACCTCCGAGAAAGGATGTGCAAGCCTTTCTACCGGTGTTAAAAAAGTCGTATTGTTTCTCTTTTTTTCTTCGAAATAAGATGATGCCATCTTATCGTATAATATCACTTTTTCATCAGATAATTCCTTTGGAATCAATCCTCTGAATTTATCATGCATCGCTTCGGCAGCAAACCTGCCTTGAGCAATTGCTATTGTAACGAGTCCGAGTTCAACGTCGTCTCCACCGGAATAAGTTTTATCTATTCCGGTAAGTCCTTTTTCATTAATTTTCACCCACTCCCTGCCGTCCATAAGTTCACTTAGCAATTCAAAATCAGGCCCCTGGCTAATAGCAGGAATAAGAAATGAAATGCTAAGGTTAAATTCCGAATCTTTAACGGGGACAGGTCGTCTGCGACCGGAGGCATCGGGTTCCCCAAGTTCCATTCTGATACATTTAATAGATTCCACAAGATTATTTTTTTTAATCAGTTCAACAGGAGCCGCAAGATATTCAATTTTTATACCTTCTTCTTCGGCACCTGTGATTTCTTCCTCAATAGCGGGCATTTCGTTTCGAGTACGGCGATAAAGCACGGTCACTTCACCGGCTCCAAGACGTTTGGCTACTCTTGCAGCATCAATTGCCGTATCACCACCGCCCACGACTACAACATTATCACCGATTTCAACTACATCTCCTGAATTGATTATATTCAGAAATTGAACACCGGTCAATACGTTCGGAGCATTTTCTCCATCCAATGATAATGTTTTACCTTTATGAGCACCTATTCCTACAAAAATTGCATCATAATCATTTTGCAACTTAGAATACTCTATATCTTTTCCGATAATAGTATTGCATCTTATTTCCACTCCTAACGCAGTGATTCTTTCAATTTCTTTATCCAATACTCTCTGTGGGAGCCTGTAATCCGGAATACCGTATCTGAGCATCCCTCCAGCCTTGCCGAATGCTTCAAAGACAGTAACGTTATAACCTCGACGGGCTAGCTGATATGCGCATGACAGTCCGGCAGGTCCTGACCCAATAACGGCAATCTTTTCATGAAAGATTTCTTCATTGATTTTTTGCAATTCAAAATTATTTTCGATTGCCCAGTCCCCAATAAACCGTTCAATGTTATTTATAGCCAGAGGTTCATCCTTACCGTTTCGGTTGCAGTCTTCTTCGCAAGGATGCGGGCATACTCTTCCGCAAACGGCAGGGAAAGGATTTTTTTCGGAAATAATCTCCCATGACTTTTTGAAAGCATCTTCGTAGCTGATTTCTTTCTTTTCTGCCTGAGCAATTGTTGTAATTATACCGCGTATATTAGTTTTATTCGGGCATTTATTCATACAAGGAGCAATCTTCTCTATTTGATATGGTCTAAGGTCCGATACATCTTTATTAGAGGAACTACCCGAAAATCCTTTCACATTTAACTGTTTTTTTTGCCCTAACAAACCCATTTTATTAATCCTTTATTTATTTTAATATTAAATTCCATAATTCATATACCGCATTTCATCGTGAACACTTTTTGCTGCATTAATCAATCCTTTTGCCCATTCTGAATTTCCAATGGCATGAAAATGAAAATAACTCGCAAAAATATTCTTGAAAACAATTCCATCTCTTCCCTTTAGTGCACCAACGCCTTTTTCGGTATTAAAAACTGATTCGATTTGATTCGTTACCGGAAAAGCTTCCGTATAATGGAATTCGTGCCCTTTAAATTTTGTTCCGACCGGGAAAAATGGATTCGGATTGTCAACAATTACTTTGCAGTAACCATGTCCGGCAGGTTTTTCTTTAAATGTTATATTAAGAGGTAAGAGATTGCATAATTTAAACGTTTCGTTATGATACGTCATTGACCTCGAGAGCCAAACCAAACCTCCGCATTCAGCATAAATAGGTAAGCCGTTTTGACCTGCTTCGCAGACCGATTTCAGCATTGATACATTACCCGAAAGGTTCGCAAGATGTGTTTCCGGAAAGCCTCCCCCGATATAGAGCAAATCTATATCGGGGAGTTCACTGTCGTGTAACGGTGAAATCGGAACAAGTTCAGCTCCCGATTCGACCAATGCTTCAAGGTTGTCAGGATAATAAAATGTGAATGCTGAATCAAAAAAATACCCTATTTTCACATGCTTGGTGTGAGTACATCTGATTTCCTCATTGCTTTCTCTTATTAATCTTGGCGCTCCTTTTGCAATAGAAATTACAGCTTCTACATTAATGTATCTTGCAATGTCTTCACCGAGCATTTCAAGCATCCTGACGCCCTGATTATTTTCGGCAGGAGTCACAAGCCCCAAATGACGGGACGGCAAAATATGTTTATATTCCAGTTCGGGTAACATCCCGATAATAGGTAATCCGGTGTATTTTTCTATTGATTCTCTAACGATTCGCTGATGTCTGGCTCCTTTAATTCTATTTACAATCACTGCAGCAATATTCAAATTTTTGTCAAAATTTTGAATGCCTAAAATCAATGCTGCAATAGTGCGTGTTACTTTTGTTGCGTCAACAACAAGAATCACAGGAGAATCAACTATTTTAGCAAGTTCTGCCGTGCTGAAATCACCGTCTGCATTCATACCGTCAAATAGACCTCTGTTACCCTCGATAATATTGACGCCGTCATTAACAGCATGATGAATAAAGGTCTGTTTTGTCAAATCTTTACCCATTAGAAAAACGTCGAGGTTTCTCGCGGTACAGCCTGCAGCGTAACTCAGCCAGGAAGCATCAATAAAGTCGGGACCTTTTTTAAAGGCATGAACTTTAACGCCTGTTTTTCTTAGATTCGTAATAATCCCAAGAGAGATTAATGTTTTACCATTATCTCCTCCCAAACCTGCTATCGTTATTCTTGGAAACTTGTTCATTTAATCATTTGCTGCAGCTTCGCGATGAGGCATCTCGATAAAACTGCCGCCAAAATATGTGTAAACGCATCGTTCGGACTCGATTAATTCTCTGATAGCCTTCTTACAGGAATCCTTGTCGCATCGTTCCGGACCGAATTTTTCAATCATTTCTTTCTGAAGGTCAGTGGCTTTATATTTTTTTAAGCCCTGACCTTCTTTGATTAAACGATACATCGCTTCAACGATGGTTTCAATACTTACTTTCTCTTCCATTTTTTCACCTTTCTTTTTATGAATGAGATAAATGGGTTGAAGTTTTAAATGACAAACCTGCATGTTTGAAATCGTCTATATGTTCTTTTTGGAAAGGAATACCGGTTAAACTGAAGAACTTAGACCATCCGATACGTGCAATCCAGTCACCCATTCTTTCATAATTGCGGGCATTATCTTTCCAGACATTCACAATGTTTTTTACTGCTTCAACGGCTTCGGGCCATCTTGGCGGATTATTCGGCAAATATGGTATTGCAAGTTTCGAGAATCTCGGCTCTGTTCTGGCATTGGATACTTTCCCTCCAACCCAGATTGAAAGTCCGTCGTACTCCGAATTGTTTAACTTCATCGAAGGACAAACCGAGAAACAATTTGCGCAAAACATGCATCTTTCCTCGATTACCTCAACCGATTGTTTTCCGTCCACAACTGTGGGTCTTATCGCTGCTGTCGGACATGATGCGCTAAGTGTGGGTATTTCACAAGTTTTAGTTAACATATTATGGTCAATCTTCGGAGGAAGACGATGAACGCCAAGCAACGCAATATCGGAGCAGTGAACTGCACCGCACATATTCAGACAGCAAGCAAAAGCAATTCTGAGTTTCCCTGGTAATTTCATTGTTTTGAAATCATCAATCAACTCATCCATAACCGACTTAACCACTCCCGACGCATCTGATGCAGCCGAATGGCAATGCACCCAGCCTTGAGTATGAACTATGTTCGAGATTGAATTACCGATTCCGCCCACGGGATGATTAATTGCTTCGAGGTCTGCGATAAGACCAGGGATTTTGCTATTATCTGACAATAAAAATTCGACATTATTTCTGCTTGTGAATCTCAGGTAACCATCCGAAAATTTATCTGCTAATTCTGCAAATTTGCGGATTTTATTAATTGATAAAATCCTTGGAGATGCAGCCCTTACGCTGAAAAGTTTTGCACCGGTTTCCGAAACATGTACCATTACACCCGGTCTGATTACTTCATGGTATTTCCATTTACCGTAATTTTCCTTAATAACCGGTGGTAAAAAATTATCGTAATGTGGTGGACCAATGTCTGTTTTTCTTTTTTTAACTGTCTCTGCCATTTTGATTTTCCTTTTAAAAATTTTATATAATTATTCTTTTTCAACCTGGTAAAAGATATACGGATTATCACGTGGCGATTTTACCATTTCGGGAGCAGGCTCCAGACCTATTGCTTCAAGGAAATTACCCAGACCGACACGCTGGATAAATTCACCGATTCTTTCCCTGCTTTTTCCTTCCTCACACCACAAATCTATGATAGCATCCATCACTTCATAGAAGTCATCGTAGGAACCTTCATCATCAATCTTTATAAACGGAATTAAAACCGAAGCTAACTGAGCTCCGTGAATGATGGGTGCTTTAGCACCGATTAAAATGGAAGCACCTCTGTCTTTTCCGGGTGCAAGAGCTTTTGGCATAACATTGATGCAGTGCATACATTTGACGCAGAATTCATTTTCGATGGCAAGCTCGTTACCGTCCCAATCCATGCATTTCCCGGGACATTGCGCAACAACGTCTTTGCTTATATTCAGCCCGTTATTGGCATAATTTTTCACTTCAGCCTGGTCCATTAGGATTTCATCACGCCAAGTGCCAATCACCGATATGTCTGCTCTTGCAATGGATGCCACGCAATCGTTCGGGCAGCCGGACATTTTAAATTTCCATTTATACGGGAAGGCAGGTCTGTGTAATTCGTCCTGATAATGCTGAGTTATGTCGTAAGTTAATTTCATTGTATCGTAACATGCCCACTCGCATCTTGCCTTACCACAGCAGCAGCTTGGTGTTCTAACTGCAGAACCCGAACCGCCAAGGTCGAAACCTATTTCGGTTAGTTCCTGAAAAATCGGTTCAAGTTCATCTGTTTTGGTTCCCAGAAGAACCATATCACCTGTGGAACCGTGCATATTTGTCAAACCCGACCCGTGCTTTTCCCAAATGTCGCATATTTTTCTAAGAACGTCACTTGTATAAAACCAACCGGCAGGTTGATTAACCCTGACAGTATGAAAATGAGAGACATTAGGAAACTTTTCCGGTAAATCGGAATATCTGCCGATAACCCCACCTCCGTATCCAAGTACACCAACTATGCCACCATGTTTCCAATGCCCGACTTTCTCATCGTATGACTGTTCGAGCTGACCAAGCAGGTCGGCTGCCATTGCATTTGTCTTTGCGGCATCTTTAATTTCAGTGACAAAACTTGGCCAAGGTCCTTTTTCAAGGTCATCCAATTTCGGAGTTTTAAATACTTCAGCCATTTTTTTTCCTTTAAATTTTATGAAAAAAATCAATTAAATCTTTCAGTCCGAACATACTGCTTTGCTATTATCAAAGCAATTGTCCGGTAAATTATATGTGCAAATTTCGAATACATAATAAACCATAAAAGTACAAATACCGATGACAAATGGACAATATAAACGCCATAAGCGAGTTCGGGTATCTGTGATATTCTGGAGAATTGAGTCGCTAATCCAGTTATTGCAATTACATACAAAAACAGGAGGAAATTCCAATCTATATATGAACTGTTTTGATTGCCATCTTTATTATTGATTCTTATTAATGTGAAAATGGTACATCCGGTGAAAAGTGAAATTCCGCTCAAATTTCCGATTATTTTTATCGGATGGAAGAAATTCAAGGGTGCTGGAACATCGAAAACTATGTCTGCTATCAGTGCTAAAAATGCAGTCATCATAGCTCCGGCAAAGCCAAAGAAAACTAATATGTGACCTGTTTTTTTCAGATTGTTAGTCTCACATTCTGAAAACTTTTTGTGAAATAATATTTCAAATAGTGTTGTTATTGCAGAAGATATTAAACCTCTCTGATGTTCGGCGTGAAAACTTTGCTTGATTGCTCGTGCGAATTTTAATATCGAAATAAAAGCCAATCCGAAAATCAAAATATTCCCACCTATCCAAAAATACTCAAGAATATTATGTGGAAAAAACTGTGAGAAAATTACCCTGCCCTGATGAAGGCGTGAAAAATCTCCGGAAATATTTGAAATGAAAAATGTAGAAAATAATATCAATGGAAATAAGAATAATACGAATAAAAATTTCGGTCGAGAATAGAGAAACGCCATAAATTTTGGAATTGCAAATTGCTCAATCACCGAGTAGCGAAGAGCTGACATCACATTACCGGGTTTTAC
>Ga0172369_10003392_pt1 | contig 21028 bp, 21 predicted proteins | sample LakKiv25m_FD_114539 | JGI IMG/M metagenome (GOLD analysis project Ga0172369, IMG submission 114539) | Freshwater microbial communities from Kabuno Bay, South-Kivu, Congo - kab_022012_11.25m | ecosystem: Environmental > Aquatic > Freshwater > Lake | place: Democratic Republic of the Congo...
CCGCCACCGGCTTGGTGCCGATGAACTGCTCCATCACTCCTGCCTTTCGCTGTTTGTGCCGCCCGCAATCCTAGCACGGCTTGAACCGCGCCTCCCGGGGGCCGTTCCCAGAAATCCGGGCTTGGACAACAACCCAATGAAAAAGCTGGCGATTTCGTTTAACCCGGTTTCGTTTAACCCTTGTGGGGCGCCCGCAGGCGGTCTATGCTTGTCAATTGCCGGGTCCTTCGGGGACTGGCACAGGCCCGCCTGCGGCAAGGGCTGGCGTTTCCATCGTTACAACCGGGGTCAGGTAGTTGATGCGCAGAACGCACGCCTTGATCTGGCCATTGCTTGCCTGCAGCTTGCTCGGGGCGTGTTCCACTTCGCCCTACGGCCGGTCGCAGTTCACCGTCCCGCAATCGCTCAGTTCGGTCTACTCCGAAGTCAACATGCGCCTGCAGCTGGTGGTGACGGCCGACGCCAAAGGCAAATGCGCCGAGTCCGAATGCGACGCGCGCGAGGGGTTCGAGTTGCGCGTCGCCAGCCTGGGCGAGCGCCTCGCCGGCAAGGCATTCGAGGTCTACCCAAACCTGCACGAGCGCATCGGGCGATTCGAATTCCTGATTGCCGACAAGGCCGAGCCCGGGACCACTTCCAATGCCTCCGGCACGGTGGTGATTTTCAGCGGCACGCGCGCCCTCGACCTGTCGGACCAGGCGCTGGCGTTCATCCTCGCGCGCGAGATGGGCCACGTGATCGGCAGCCACCATAACGAGAACACCGCCACCAAGATTTGGATGTCCGTCCTGGCCCAGGTCCTGCTGCCGGTTTCCAGCATCTTCCGCACCTTCGCGCTGCTGCCGGGCGCATCCAGCGCCGCCGCCGCATCCGCGACCACCGCCACGGCGAGCACCGGCGCCGCTGCCGCGCTGACCGCAACCGCGACCGCCGCTTCCTACCTCGGTGCGAAAGCCGTGATCGCGAGCTACTGGCCGCAGCAGTTGGGCGAGGCCGATACCATCGCGATGACCATCCTCGCGCGCCTGGGTCACGAGCCGCAGGAAACAGCCGACGCCCTGGCTGCGACAGAACAGCGCCTCGACCAAAGCAGCTGGCCGCAGGACCTGCTCGCTTCCTCGCGCCACGTAGCGCGGATCGCGCAGGGGCCGCGCCCGGACAAGGCGCGCGTGGCGCAGCGCTCCGCATCCGGGCGGCTGAAGCTGACTTATGTCGTCGGCGATCCGTCCGCCATCGCCGCCGAATCGGGTTTGCAGGCCCGCATCTTCAGCGTACGGCGGGCAAGTACGCCACCCGAAACGACCATTCCCGCAGGCCGGCTGCCCGCCCCCGGCCCTTAGCCGATCGCCTGGCCGTTGCGGTAAGATTGCGCCGCCTGCCTCGCGCTCCCGCCAGGCGGGATTCGCGCAAAAGCGCTCGCAAAGGACGAATCTTGTTCCAGCCCGGACTGTTGAAAGGCAAACGCATCCTCGTCACCGGCGGCGGCCGGGAGATGACACCCGCGCTGACCAAGGCGCGGAACGGGAAAGACAAGGCGCGGCGGTCGGTGTGAAACAGGCCAAACACATCGGCATGATCGGACTGGGGCGCATGGGCGCCAATATGGCGCGGCGCCTGGCGCGCGGCGGCGCGAACGTGATCGCCTGGGACAGGGCCGCGCCAGCGCGCCGCGCGCTGGCGCGCGAACGCCGCGTTACCGCGGTGAGCGGCCTCGCGGCGCTGGTGCAGCGGCTCGCGGCGCCGCGCATCGTCTGGCTGATGCTGCCCTCGGGCAGGGCGAGCGAAGACATGCTCCTGCGGCTCGTGCCGCTGCTTGCGAAGGGCGACGTGCTCGTCGACGGCGCCAATGCCCATTACCGGGACAGCATGCGCCGCGCGGCGGAGTTCGCCGCGCGCGGCCTGCATTATGTCGATGCCGGCGTCTCCGGCGGCGTGTGGGGACTCGCCCAGGGCTACACCATCATGCTCGGCGGCGAAACGCGCGCCGTGAGACGCGTGACACCTTACGCCAAACTGCTCGCCCCGCCCAAAGGCTGGCTGCATTGCGGCCCCAGCGGTGCGGGCCACTACGTCAAGATGATCCACAACGGCATCGAGTACGGCCTGATGCAGGCCTATGCCGAAGGCTTCGCCCTGATCGAGGGCAAAAGCGAATTCCATCTCGACCTCGCCGCGGTGGCCGAGCTGTGGCGCCACGGCAGCGTGGTGCGCTCCTGGCTGCTCGAGCTGATGGCCAGCATGCTCAAACGCGACGCGACCCTCGAGGGCATCGCGCCCGTGGTTGCCGACTCGGGCGAAGGCCGCTGGGCCGCGATCGAAGCCGTCGAGCTGGGCGTGCCGGCGCCGGTGATCAGCCTGGCGCTGGCGATGCGCTTCGCGAGCCAGGGCAAGGGCGATTTCGGCGCGAAGCAACTGGCGCAGTTGCGCGCGAGCTTCGGTGGCCACGCCGTCAAGCCGGCCGGCGTGCGGGTCGGCAGCGCCGCGAGCAAACAGAAGAAATCGTGATCGTCATCCTGATGGGGGTGACCGGCTGCGGCAAGACCACGGTCGGCGCGATGCTGGCCGAGGCCTGCGGCTGGGACTTCCGCGACGCCGACGACTTCCACCCGGCGGAGAACGTCGCCAAGATGAAAAGCGGCGCGCCGCTCTCGGACGAGGACCGCCGGCCCTGGCTCGCGCGCCTCAACGCGGTTCTGCTCGAGCGCGAACGCGAGGGCAGGAGCCTGGTGCTCGCCTGCTCGGCGTTGAAGCAGGCTTATCGCGAGCGCATCGCCCGCGGCTGCACCACGGTTCGCCTGGTTTTTCTCGACGGCGACAGGGAACTGATCCGCGCGCGCCTCGCCGTGCGCCGGGGCCACTACATGAACCCGACGCTGCTCGATTCGCAGTTCGCGATCCTGGAGCGGCCGCGCGAGGCGCTGCGGCTTGACCCTGCGCTGAGTCCGGCGGACCTGGTGCGCGGCATCGTTACAGCACTTGCGGCCCAAGCCGGGCCAGACCTGTCGCGCTGACCCGGTATCCGGCCATCTACGGCGGCCGGCGGGCGGACGCATGCCCGTCTATTTCGGCGGCCCGGGATCCGCGTCGCGCAACACGCGCGCGCCTGCGCGCTTCTGCGGCGCGTCCGCGAAGCCGACGTCGACCAGCGCGCCCAGATCGAAACGGAACCGCTTCGCTGCCGAGATCTGTCGCGCGCGCTGCGCCAGGGCGCTGCGGCTCAGCCGCCGCGCGCGCGGCAGGGCGAGCAGTATCGCGTTCACGCCGCCCTCCACATTGACGATGAACAGCGAGTCGAACACCTCCTCGTAGGTGCGGACCATGGCGTCGTAGAGCGGGTTGCGGGCACGCCTCCAGACATTGGCGACCGCGACGCCGCCCGGCAGGAGAGCATGGCGGACGGACTGGAGGAACTCCTGCGTGCTCAAGTGCGGCGGCACGCTGTCCGGGCCGTAAGCGTCGAGAAAGATTACGTCGTATGAAGGCCGCCGTATGCTCTCGACAAACGTGCGTCCGTCGCCGATGTGCACGCGCATGCGCGGGTCCGCGCGGAAACCGAAGTACCTTTTCGCCACGTCCGCGACCTCGGGGTCGATCTCCACCGCATCGATCATGGCCTCGGGGTAATACCAATGCAGGAAGCGCGGCAGCGTGCCGCCGCCGAGGCCGACCACCAGGATGCGCCGCGGCGAATCGCACAAGGCCAGCCCGGCGAGCGCGTAGCGCGTATAAGCCAGTTCCAGATGCTCCGCATCGCCCGGCATCGCCGCGCTCTGCCGTGCCCCGCCCGGCTCAAAGTACAGGCTGCGCAAACCGCCTGCATCCTCCCGCACGATGATCCTGCCAAAGAGCGAGTCCTTTTCGTAAACCAGCGTTTGCGCCGCGCATGCCGGAAACGGCAGCACGGCGCAGGCACAGAGCCCCGCGCGGAGAAAGCGGCGCCGATTCATGGCCGGCATCGGGACCAGGGCCGCCGTGCCCGCCGGGCGGCGGTCCTCAATCGGCCGCATTGGCGCCCAGCCTAAGGACTGCCCGCGTATGCGGGTTGCGCTTCTTCAGCCCCGCGATGAAATCCTCCAGCGGCAGATCGTGGATTTTTTTCAACTCGCGCGCACGTATTTTCAATTCCGCCCAGGCCAGCTGCCGCGGATGGTGCTTGAACGCGAAAGCGATGATGTTGACGTGGTCTTCCGCGGCGAGGCTGGCCACGCGGCCGTCGAAGCTGTTCTCGATGCGCTGCAGATAAGCGTCGAGCTTCTTTTCCTGCGCCATGAAATTGACCGCCATCACGCCCCCCGGCCGCAGGGCCGCATAGGCCGCGTCGTAGAACGCCTGGGTGCACAGCACCGCGGGCTGTTTGCCGTCGTCGAAACCGTCCACCAGCAGCACGTCGGCCGATTCGGCGTGGCCGGCGAGGTAATCCGCGCCGCAGGCGATTTCCACTTTCAGGCGCGCGTCGTCCGCGGGAAAATGGAATAGGCTGCGCGCCGCCGCCCGCACCGCGGCGTTGATTTCGACCACCGTGGTGCGCGTCCCCGGCATGCGCTGATGGATATAGCGCGCCATCGAGCCGCCGCCGAGGCCGATCATGAGCACCTCGCGCGGCAACGGCCGGAACAGCAGGAAAGCCATCATCGCGCGGGTGTAGTCGAGCGCGAGTTCGTCCGGGCAGTCGAGCCGGATCGCGCTCTGAATGGCGTCGCCGCCCAGGTGCAGCGAGCGCACGCCGTCTTCCTCGCTCACCTCGACGCTGGCCTGGCGCTTATGTGCTCTTGTCATTTTCCCCCGCATGCGCAAACCGGCGCAGTGCTCCATACGGTTCCACTGCCGTGCATTGTGCCAAACAATGCCGCCTGTTTCTCGCAATCGTGTTTGCCGCTGCGGCAATCGGCGCGGCGGCCGATTCTAGCGGCGGGCACTGGCTGCGAGCGCGCACTCGACGAACTCGAGCCGGTCCTGGCCCCAGAAAATCTCGCCGTCGATGACATAGCTGGGCGCGCCGAACACATTGCGCGCCACCGCCTCCCCGGTATAGCCCGCGTATTCCGCTTTCACCGCCTCCGATTGCGCCGCGGCCGCGAGCGCCGCAGCGTCCATGCCCTGTTCCTTGCAGATCGCGCCCAGGGTTTCAGCGTCGGCGATATTGCGCTCTTCCGCCCAGCAGGCGCGCAGGACCGCACCCGCGAGCCGCATCGCCGCATCGCTGCCGCCACAGCAGCCTGCGGCGACGATGAATTGCGCTGCGAGGTCGGCGGGCACCGGGAAGAACTTCGGCTGCAGATTGAGCGGCAGTTTCAGGTGGTCGCGAAAGCGCTTGAGTTCCACCATGCGATAAGCCTGGCGCTGCGGCGCGCGCTTCGCCAGCGGCAAACCGCCCGATAGCGGAAACACCTTGCCGAAATCAACCGGCTTCACCTTGACCACCACGCCGTATCGCTGCGCCATGCCGGCAAAGCGCGCGTGGCCCAGGTAGGTCCAGGGTGACATCGGCGAAAAGTAGTAATCCACGGTCTTGCCCATCGCGCCTCCTCCGAATGAACTTCCGCCATATTAGTCGAAAATGCGCCGCCGGCCGAGACAACGATCCTCGGCGACCGGACTTGGTGCATACTGTTCCGAACTCAGTTTCCGGAGCACGCCATGAAACCAGTGATCCTGCAACCCACCATCGTCGGCAGCCTGCCCAAGCCCGCCTGGCTGGCCGAACCGAAAAAACTCTGGGCGCCCTGGCTGCTCGAAGGCGAAGCCCTCGCCGAGGGACAGCGCGACGCGGTGCGCCTGGTGCTGCGCGACCAGGAAACGGCGGGCATCGCCATCGTTACCGACGGCGAACAGACGCGCCGGCATTTCGTCACCACCCTGATCGAACACCTCGAAGGCGTCGATTTCCAGCACAAGAGGTCAGTGCGCATCCGCAACCGCTACGACGCCGACGTGCCGATGGTGGTCGGCCCGGTGGCGCGCCGCAAGTCGATATTCGCCGAGCACGCGCGTTTCCTGAGGGCGGAGACCGACAGGCCGGTGAAATTCACCTTGCCCGGCCCGATGACCATGGTGGACACGCTCTACGACGGCTACTACAAAAGCCGGGAGAAGCTGGCGCGGGAGTTCGCGAAGATCCTGAATGCCGAGGCGCGCGAACTCGAGGCCCTGGGCGTGAACGTGATCCAGTTCGACGAACCGGCCTTCAACGTGTTCATGGACGAGGTGCGCGACTGGGGCATCGAGTCGCTGGAGGCCGCCGCTGCCGGACTCAAATGCAAGACCGCGGTGCACATCTGCTACGGCTACGGCATCAAGGCCAACAACGACTGGAAAAAAACCCTGGGATCGGAATGGCGCCAGTACGAATCGACTTTTCCGCTGCTGGCAAAATCCAAGATCGACCAGGTGTCGCTCGAGTGCGCCAATTCCAGGGTGCCGCTGGAACTGATAGCCCTGATCAAGGGCAAGGACATCATGGTCGGCGCGATCGACGTCGCCAGCGAGGAGGTCGAGACAGCTGAAAAGGTGGCGCAGACCCTGCGCGCGGCGCTGAAATACGTCGCGCCGGAGAAACTCTTTCCCTGCACCAACTGCGGCATGGTGCCCCTGCCGCGCGAAGTGGCGCGGGGCAAGCTCAGGGCACTGGCCGCGGGCGCGGCCATCGTGCGCAGGGAGCTTGAACGCCGCTGACGCAGGACGCGGGAGGGGCGCCCTCGCCCCAACTGCCCTGATGGTTCGGGCAAGCCCGCCGGCCCGGGATTCAGCGTGGCGCCCGGTCGAGGCGCCGCGTGAGCGCACGCGCTTACATATTGAAACAATTCTTTACCACTTTTTCCGCGCAAACTTGTTAGCCTGAAATCCTGCGCAAGAACTGGAGTGGAACATCATGAAGACCTTTCCGAAGACAATGGGGATGTTGGCCCTGATCCTGTTCGGAGCGCTCGCGAGCGATGCTGCGCTGGCGCAGCATCGCGGTCACGGCCACGGCGGGGTGCGCTTCGGCGTTTCGGTTGGCGTTCCGCTGTTCGGCTACGGCTATTTCCCGGGGCCCCATTACTACCCGTATCCCGTCTATGCCTATCCTACGCCTGCCTACGCCTATCCCCCCGTCGTGGTGCAATCCTACTCGCCGCCGGTCTATATCGAGCGCGGCGCAGATCAGGCGGCTCAGGCGCTGGGCGACTGGTACTACTGCGCCGCCTCGAATGCCTATTACCCCTCCGTGGCGGAATGTCCCGCCGGCTGGCAACGCGTGCCGGCACGCCCCCCCGCCCGTTAATCGCAAAGCGCCTACCATCATGAGCAAGTTATTGCGTGTTTCACCCCTGCTGGCGCTGCTGGTGCTGGGCGCGTGCACGACCATCCCCACCGGCCCGAGCGTCATGGCGCTGCCCGGGACGGGCAAGAGTTTCGATCAGTTCCGCGCCGACGATGCCGATTGCAGGCAATTCGCGCTCGGCCAGGCCGGCGGCGCGACCGCGAACGAGGCGGCCGTCGACAGCGGCGTGAAAAGCGCTGCCGTCGGCGCCGCGGTCGGCGCGCTGGCCGGCGCGGCGATGGGCGGACGCCAGGGCGCCGGAGTCGGCGCGGGAGTGGGATTGCTGGCAGGCAGCGCTGCCGGCGCCAACGCCGGCCACGCCAGCGGATACGGTGCGCAGCGCCGTTACGATAATGCCTACATTCAGTGCATGTACGCCAAAGGCGATCGCGTTCCCGTGTCGGGCCAGATGATGTCCGCGCCTGCGCGGCCGGTCACTCCGCCGCCGTATGGAGGCGCCTCCGCGCCTCCCCCCCCGCCTCCCGGCAATCCGCCGCCTCCGCCCCCGGGCGTGGCGCGCTGAGCATCAGCAACTCTGCACCGGCGAGGCTTGCAGCGGCGTTTATCGCGGTTTGCCCGATAGGGTAAAGCGATCGAAAGGAGCACTCCGGTGACCATCGCGAGGATGGCGTTGATGTTTTTGCTGGCCGGGATCACCACGCTGCCGACGCCGCCAGGGAATAGCCTGAACACCCGCATGCCTGTTGGCAGGGCGGGATTTCCCCCTTTCAGCCGGCGGCCAGCTGCCTGAGGTATTTGCGGATGCGCTTGGCGTTGACCCCCAGGTCGCTCTTGCCGACGCGCGACAGCGAGCGCACGTCCACCCGGCTGCCCTGGCCTGCGGGCGCGATGCGGATGACGATGTCGTCCTTGAAGCCGAACAGCAGCGTGGTATCGGTGGCTTCGATGCGCAGCTCCCCCGGTACCACCGCGACGATGTCCCAGCCCATGGCGTGCGCCGCGCGCTCGGCACGCGCGAACGCCTGCGGCGGCGGCGTATCGAGCATCGCCGGGACGATGTCGGGGTAGGCTTTCTTCTGCTGCGCCGCGACCTCGGCGCTGTATTCGACCGGATTCTCGGCGGCTGCGCGCAAAGCCAGCACGGCAATATAGCGCGGCGGCCGGTCGGTATCGGTGCTGATGTCGTGAATGCGCGGAACGCGGTCCACCTGGCGCAGGAGATACAGCGGCGGACCGGCCACGGCCAGGGAGAGCGCGAGTCCGGCGACGCTCGCCGCCAGCGCGTGTCGCGCGCCCTGCCGCCAGGCGAGCGCCGCTGCCGCCAGCGTCATTGCCAGCGCCGCGAGATCGGCCGTGGCGGACCAGCGCACGATCTGGATGCCGCTGCGGAAATGCCACCAACTCCAGCGATAGCCGAGACCGGCGAGCAGTTCGCCGATGCCGCAGACCAGAGCGAGGCCCAGCCCCGACCAGGCGAGCGCAACGGCGATGCGCCTGCCGCGCCCGCCGCCCGCCGTCGATGCCGTCGCGTTTGTCATGCCGCCCCCTTCATCGCCAGGTAACCGAAAACCCCGATTCGACGCTCAGTCGTCCAGCGCCTGATATACCAGCTGGCGCATCATCGCGCGGTAATGCCGCCGCAGTTCAGGCGCGCACAGCATCAGCACGGCCACGAGTTGCTCCTGCGGATCGACCCAGAAATAACTGCCGTACACGCCCGACCAGTAGTAATCGCCCACCGACCCCGGCACCGGACAGCGCCCCGGCTCCTTGCGCACGCAGAAACCGAGGCCGAAACCCTGCCCGAATTCGGGCGTCGGTGACGATTCCTCGAACTGGGCGCGCGTGCTCGCGCTGAAAACGATGCCCGGCGGCAGGTGATCGCTCGCCATCAGCGCCACGGACTTGCGCGAAAGGATGCGCGCGCCCTCGAGTTCGCCGCCGTTCAGCAGCATCTGCGCCAGTCGCAGGTAATCCGGCGCGGTGGAAACCATGCCGCCGCCGCCCGAGAGGAAACGCGGCCGCAGCGTCAGGTCGCGCGGCATGGCCGGCCGCTTGCCCGTGCCCGGATCGATCTGCGGCTCGGCGATGCGCTCCGCCTCTTCTTTCGCCACCATGAAGCCGGTGTCTTTCATGCCGAGCGGACGCGTGACGCGCGCTTCGATGAACGCGTCGAGGTCCATGCCCGAAAGCACCTCGACCACGCGCCCGAGCACATCAGTCGACATGCTGTAATCCCAAACCTCGCCCGGCTGGTTCTGCAGCGGCAGCGTGGACAGCTTGGAGATGAACTCGGCATTGGTCTGCTTCGGATCGAACACATTCGCCTCGCGATAGGCCTGTTTCACCAGGGACTCGCCGAACTGCCCATAGGTCAGCCCCGATGTGTGGCGCAACAGGTCCTGCACCGTCATCTCGCGCCTGGCCGCTTCGAGCCGCAACCGCGGTTTGCCCGCAGCCCCCGCCACTTCGACCCCGACCTGAAGGTTCTTCAACTGCGGAAGATAATTCGAAACCGGATTGATCAGCCGCAGCCTGCCCTCCTCGGCCAGCATCATGATCGCCACCGAGATCATCGGTTTGGTCATCGACGCGATGCGGAAAATCGAATCCACCGCCATCGGCAGCCGCTTCTCGCGGTCGCGATAACCGAACGCTTCCAGATAGGCGAGTTTACCGTGCCGCGCGATCAGGGCGACGGCACCCGGGATGCTGCCCTTGGCTACATCGGCTTTGAAGAACTCGCTGATGCGGGCGAGGCGCGCGGATAGCACGCCGCGAAATTCAGGTTTGGACATGGCAGTAGATCCCCGTCTGGAAAGGGTTGTCGATGCGGCGAAGCTCAGCTTGCGCGCTTCCTGTTGCAGCTGGCGCTGCCTTTGTCGCGCAGGCTGTCTCCCGGTACCGGGAGGAACTCCCACGAGTAAGCGCCTGCACCCAGCGTCAGCTTGAGCACGCCGTAATGGAAATCCGCGGCTGTCCGCGCGGATCCGCCGCCGGCACCGCCGGTGCCGACCACGAATTCGCGCACGCCACCGGGATCGGGGGCGCCGTTCGCATTGCGCGGGGCAAAGGTTTCGTAGATATGCTCATGGCCGCTGAGGACCAGGTCCGCGCCGGCCGCGCTCAGCAGCTCCCACAACATCGCCGTCGGCGTGTTGTCGCCGCGGCGCGCGCTGGTGAAGCGCGGATGGTGCCAGATGCCGAGGATGCACTTCGCGCCACGACGCAGCGCGGCGGCGAGATCGGCCTCCAGCCAATCGTGCTGGCGCGCGACTTCGGCCGCGAGTTGCGGCTGGTCCGCCGTGTACGGGTCGCGCGCCCAGCTCAAACGCATGGCGATGTCGCTGTTCAGCGAAACGATGTGCCAGTCGCCGAGGTCCAGGCTGTAATAACCCCTGCCCTCGGTGCCGGCATTGGCCGCGGCGGCGCCGAAATAGCTGAAATAATCGTCGGCTCCGTGCGGTCTGCGACTGTTGCCGTAATCGTGATTTCCTGGCGCCGGCAGGGTGCGTTCCCGGATGCCCTTCCTGCCCCAGGACTGGTCGTAGCAGCCGGTAAACTCGGACCAGGTCCCGTCCATATAAGCGTTGTCACCGGTGGTAAACACCAGCGCATCGGGCACCGCCTCGAGCAGCTTCGCCGTGGCCCCCGCATACATCGCCTGCCCTGGGTCCTGGCACAACGCGATGTCTCCGGCGCCCACCAGTACCGGCGGCCTGCCCGCGCGCTGCCGCATGTAGTCGGCGGCCATGCTGCGCGGGTCTGCGCCTGAAACGGGCCGGTATTCGGTCGGGGTAGAAGAGGGCGCAAGAGCGCACCCGGCCGACAGCGCGGTCGCCGCCGCAAGCAATACGAACCGGATGCGCCTGGACATGAATCGAGGGAAAGCCCGGTTCAACTCGCGCCGGCGCGCTCGATCTCGACCAGGCAATCGTAATAAGTCGCCCCTCCGCCCAGGTCAGCGAGCGCCTGCGAGGTGACTTCATTGGCGTTGCGGCCGTCGGGCGAGAGCTTCTTCCACCACACCGACAACGCCGCCACCACTCCCGCGCGCGCCCGCTCGGACACGCGCGCCTTGGCAAGGAAGGAACCGCGACCGTTGTAGATGCGCACCATGTCGCCGTCGCCGACCGCCCGCGGCGCGGCGTCGGCCGGATGGATGTCGAGGTAGGGCTCGCCCGCTTCCTCGAGCGCAAACGGCAGATTCGCGAAAGAAGAATTGAGGAAGTTGCGCGCCGGCGGTGAAATGAAGGCGAGCGGATATTTTTTTGCCAACTGCGGCGCGCTTTGCGCCGATTCGCGCGGCGGCACGTAGGCAGGCAGCGGATCCATGCCCAGATCCAGCGCGCTCTGGCTCCAGAACTCGCACTTGCCCGAGGGCGTGGGAAAATTGCCCTCGGCAAACGGCGCGAAGCGCGCAGGCACATTGAGCCGCTGCCAGCCGCGGGCTTTCAGCGCGTCCCACTCGATGCCGGCCATGCGCGGATTGGCCGATTGCAGTGCCTGGCGGCAGATGTCCTCGTCGGAATCGCGGAAGCACGCTTCGCCAAAGCCCATGCGCGCGGCGAGCAGCCGGAACACCTCGCTGTTGGGCTTGGCCTCGCCCAGCGGCGCGATCGCCGGGTTGTTGGCGAGCACGTACAGATGGCCGTAGGACTTGTGCACGTCGTAGTGCTCGAGCTGGGTGGTGGCGGGCAGCACGATGTCGGCGTAATCCGCGGTGTCGGTGAGAAAGATCTCGTGCACCACCGTGAACAGGTCCTCGCGCGCGAAACCGGCAATTACTTTGCGCGAATCCGGGCACACCGCCACCGGGTTGGTGTTGTAGACGTAGATCGCCCGCACCGGCGGCTCGGCGGTGGTGAGCGCGTCGCCCAGCGCCGACTGGTTGATGCTGCGCGGCCGGTTGGGAATCAGGTCGGGGCGCTCCAGCGCGGCGTGATTGAAGTTGTAGTAATCGCCGGTGGACAGCGACACGCCCCCCGCGGCATCGCGCCAGTGCCCGGTCAGCGCGGGCAGGCAGGTGACGGTGCGCACCGCCATGCCGCCGCCTGCGTGCCGCTGCATGCCGGAATTGAGTCGGATGGCCGCCGGGCGCGTGCCGGCGTACTCGCGCGCCAGTTTCACGATCGCGTCGCGATCCAGACCGCAGATCGCCGCGGCCGCCTCCGGCGGGTAATCGCCTGCACGCCGCTTCAACTGCTCGAAACCGAGCGTGTATTTCGCCACGTACTCGGCGTCGTACAGCCCCTCGGCGATGATCACGTGCATCAGCCCCAGGGCCAGCGCCGCGTCGGTGCCCGGCAAGGGCGCCACATGCTGGTCGCATTTCGCCGCCGTCAGGCTGCGGTAGGGGTCGATCGCGATCACCCGCGCGCCGCGGCGCTTCGCCTCCTGCACGCGCGACCACAGATGCAGGTTGGAGACGATGGAATTGGAGCCCCAGATGAGGATCAGCCTGGCGTCCTCGAAGCGCTCGGGATCCATGCCGACGCCGGCGCCGAGGGTGATTTTCATGCCCACCTTGCCGGCCGAAGAACACAGCGTGCGCTCGAGCAGCGACGCGCCGAGCTTGTTGAAGAAGCGTCGGTCCATCGACGCGTACTGCACCATGCCCATGGTGCCGGCATAGCTGCAGGGCAGGATGGACTGCGGCTCGACCGCGGCGATCTCCTTGAACCTGGCCGCGATGGTATCCAGCGCCTCGTCCCAGCTGATGCGCTCGAATTTGCCCGCCCCTTTTGCGCCGACGCGCTTTTGCGGATAGAGCACGCGCTCCTTCGAGTAGGTGCGCTCGAGATAACGCGCGACCTTGGTGCACAGGGTGCCCTGGGTGAAGGGCATGTCCTTCGCGCCTTCCACCTTGACCGCAACGCCGTTCTCCACGCTGACGCGCATGCCGCAGGTGTCGGGACAGTCGTGCGGGCAGGCCGCTTTGACGATCTTGCGCTCTATGCCGGGATCGGGATGCTTGGCGCCCATGGAGAAGACCTCTGTGACGGGGAACGGGGATTGTAGCGCGAACTTTGTTGCGCAAAACCCCTGCCGTGTAGGGGATTTATCCATAACCGCGCTTTCCCGATACGGATGCGCCTTTTATCCGTATGGAAAACACGGTCGGCGCGCGCGAGCGCGCGATGCTTGCTATTCGACCGTGCCGTTCCAAGAGTCGCAATTCGATCTACAACTTCCTGGCGAACTGCACCTTTTTGACTTTGCGCGGCCGGCGGCCCGTCCGCGCGGATTCCCGATAGCGTACGGACGATGAAACTGTCCGCACGCTATCGGGGATCTTGGATAAAACCCAACTGCAGCCGTGCCAATTCAGCCTCGCGCCAGCAAACGCCGATACACCGGCCCGAGCAGCGCCGGCAGCATGTACATCGGAATCTGCGCCATAGCGAAGAACACGATGACATCGAAGTCGGCCTTGTCGGCGAGGGCCACCATTACCAGGCCCATGTTGCAGTTGCCCGCCATGAGGCCGACGGTGAGGGCCGAGCGCATGCCCATCCTGAGCGCGGCCAGCGCGCCCAGGCATTGGAGCAGGATGTTGGCGCAAAAGGCGGACAAGGTGACCAGCAGCACGTAGCCCGGCCGAGCGTGCGCCACCGCCGCGACGCCGTCCATGATGGCGAGGGCGAACAGGACCAGCGTCGCCACCGAGACGCCGTCGAGCATGCGCGCATTGGCTTGCAGCTTTTGCCGCGGCACCAGGCGCCGCACGGCCAGAGCCGCGGCAAACGCTCCACCCACCATCAGCAGGAGGCGCAGCATGAACGTGGGGAGATCGATGTCGATCGCCAGGCCCAGCAGCCACAGCGCCACGATAGGCAGGGAGAACGGGATCAGCGCGGTGGTGACTACGATCACGATCACTGCAAGCGCCGCATCCAGCCCGAGGATCAGGCTGATCGCCGCGGACGAGACGATGGGCGAGGCCGCCGCCATCAGCGTCAGCCCCTGTGCGAGGGCCGGCGGCAGGCTGAACGCTTTCAGCGCGAACCACATCAGCGCGGGCGAAGCGAGCAGCAGCCCGGCAACGGTCAGCGCCACCATGCCCGGACGCCGCGCATAGGCCGCGAGCGCGCCCCAGTCGAGCCGCACCAGAGCGATGACCAGCGGAATCAGCAACCCCGGAATCAGCATCGGACGGGCGAGCGCGGCGAGCGGCGGCGCCAGCAGGCCGAGCAGCACGCCGCCGGCCAGGAACAGCGTCGCGTGCTGGCCGAGGAAGTCGAATGCGCGGTGCAGCGCGCGCATCGATTCAGGCTGCCTGCGAGCGGCGCCGCACTCTTAGCCGCGCCGTGCCTGCGTGAACGCCTGCGCCAGGCTCTGCGCCAGGCGGTATAAGGCGTGGTTGGCGGCAGCCACCGCGCCGCCCATGGTGATAAAACCGTGGGCCATGCCCTCGAAACATTCATACAGCACCGGCACGCCTGCGGCCACCAGCCGGTCGGAATAGGCACGCCCTTCGTCCAGCAGCGGGTCATAGCCGGCGGTGATGATGTGCGCCGGCGGCAAACGCGCCAGATCGGCGGCGCGCAGCGGCGAAGCGCGCCAGTCGTCGTAGTCCCCGGGATCGAGATAGTTGTCGCGGAACCAGAGCATGTTCTTGCGCGTGAGCAGGTAGCCCTCGCCGAACCGGGCGTGCGAAGCCGAATCCATGCGCTGATCGGTGGCGGGATAGACGAGCGCCTGGAACGCGAGGGGAGGCCCGCCGGCGTCGCGCAGCGCAATCGCCGCCACCGTAGCCAGGTTGGCCCCGGCGCTGTCCCCGCCCACGGCGATGCGCGCGGCATCGCCGCCGAGCGCAGCCGCGCGCCCGGCCACCCAGCGCAGCGCGGCGACGCTGTCTTCCACCGCCGCGGGGAACCTGTGTTCCGGCCCCATGCGGTAGTCGACCGCGATGACGACGCAGCGCGCCTTGTTGGCGAGCGTGCGGCAGACGATGTCGTGCGTATCCAGATCGCCTATGGTCCAGCCGCCGCCGTGGAAATAGACCAGCAGCGGCGCCCCGGCGCCCGTGCCCAGGCCGCGGTACAGGCGCAGGGGTATCGGCCCCGCCGGACCGCTCGCGGCGAGATCGCGCACCTCGCCCACCTCGGGTACGGGCGGGCTCAGGACCGCGCGCGACTCCTTGTACAGGCGGCGCGCCGCGCCTGCATCGAGCGTGTGGAACGGCGGCAGCGCGGCCTTGGCCGTGCGCTCGAGCACTCCCTGCATCTGCGGATCGACTGGCATGTTCAGCTTCTCATGGAATGGGTGGCGGCTCGCGCTGCTGCTGCTGTGCGCCGCCGCAGCGCGAGCCAGACTATCGCTGCGCCGATCGCGGCGAGCACGGGCAAGGCGGCGTAGTTGAGCATCTCCCAGCCGTTGCGGTTCATCAGCAGGCCGGAGGAAAAGGAAGACGTGGCGGTGGTGAGGAACACGAGGAAGTCGTGCGTGCCCTGGGCCTTGGCCTTTTCCGGCGGGCGGTAGCATTCGGTGAGCAGCGTGGTGCCGCCGACGTAAAGGAAATTCCAGCCCACGCCGAGCAGGGTAAGCGCCCACCAGAAATGGGCCACCTGCACCCCCGACACGGCAATGCCCACGCACAGCGCCTCCAGCGCCGCGCCCGCGAGCATGACGCGGAGCACGCCGAAGCGCCTGATCAGCGAACCGGTGAAAAACGAGGGCGCGAACATGCCGATCACATGCCATTCGATCACCAGCGCGGCCGAGTCGTAGGCATGGCCGCACAGCCCCATCGCCAGCGGCGTCGCGGTCATGAGCAGGCTCATCACGCCGTAGCCCAGGGCCGAACCGGTCACGGCGACGACGAAAGCAGGCTGGGCCATGATCTGCGCGAGCGGCCGGACCGGCTCGTGGCGCTCGGCGACGCTGGGCTGCGGAATGCGGATGAACGCGAGCAGCGCCATGGTGATGAGACAAAACACCATGAGCGAGGCATAGGCGCCGAGAAAGGGCACGGCGAACATGTCCCTGGTGTGCTTGCTCATCTCCGGGCCGATGATGCCGCCGACGAGGCCTCCGGTCATCACCAGCGAGATCGCCTTGGCCTTGAAATCGTGACTGGCCGCATCGGCGGCGGCGAAGCGGTAATACTGGCCGAAGGCGTTGTAGACCCCCAGCACCAGCACACCCGCGCACAACAGCCAGAAACTGTGCAGCCACAGGGCGAGGCAGCACAGCGCGGCGCCGGCTATGCCCATGACAGCGCCGACCTGGAAACCGGTCTGCCGGCCGAACCGCCGCATGAAAAACGAAGCGGGCAGCGTGGTCAGCGCCGCGCCGACGACGTAGGCGGTGGCGGGCAGCGTGGCCAGCATCTTGTTGTCCGCCAGAGAGAAACCGGCCAGCGCCGCCAGCGAGATCAGGGTAACGTTGTTGGTGAACAGCATCGCCTGGCAGCCGGCGAGCAGGGCAACGTTCTTTTTCGCATTTTCCATGAAAAGGGGCGCATCCCTCGCCCGGCGGTTCCAGGGTGAGGCTTATCGGTCGGCTGAGGGAAAGCCAGGATTATATTAGACGGCGAGCGAACGCACTACGGGCAAGTGGATATCGCTCTAGCAAATTTGCGCACGATACCGATTGACAAATTCCACGCTCTGATTCATTCTCGCGCTGCGTACCCCGCACGATAGCAAGCGCAGTCGCCGTCAATCACTTTAGGAGAGGAAACTCATGGCCACAAAGAAAAAGGCAGCAAGCAAGAAAACCGCTAGCAAGAAGACGGCTAGCAAGAAGCCCGTCAAGGCTAAAGTCAAACGCAAGCCGAACGCGGCGTTCATGAAACCGATGACCCCGAGTGCCTCGCTCGGAGCGGTAATCGGCGCCAGCGCCCAGCCCCGCACCGAAGTGACCAAGAAGATCTGGACCTATATCAAGAAGAACAAGCTGCAAGACGCCAAGAACCGGCGCATGATCAATGCCGACGACAAGCTGAGAGAAGTATTCGGCGGCAAGAAACAGGTGTCGATGTTCGAAATGACCAAACTGGTCAGCAAGCACCTGAAGTAAAGACCGGCGGCTTCAAACGACAAGGGCGGCTCGAGGCCGCCCTTGTCGTTTCCGGGCGCGAATAAGGGCACGCCCGCCAGTCCCCGATCGCTTCCTGATACGTTCACCTGCCAGCCCTAAACGGACCGGTCCTTGCCCAGCAGCTCCGCCGCCAACTGGCGCACCGCCTCGGCGGCGGCCTGCGGCCGCTCGAACGGGAACAGATGCCCGCCCTCGATGCGCCCGACGCGAAAACGCCGGCGAGTGTGCGCGAGCCCTACCTGGGAGAGCACGTTCGAATGCCGTCCGCCGAGGAAGCCCGCCGGCAGCTTGAGTCGGCGGTGGTAATAGACGAGGTCGTGGGGGACACAGCGGTAGATCTGATACTCGACTTCCGGGTCGAACAGCAGCCGCACCCGGCCACCGTCCACGACCGTGCCGAGCGCGGCGTAATCGCGCAGGCATTCGGCATCGAAATGGCGGAAGATCTTGCGGCGCCGGAAATGCGCGACCATGTCATCCACCGACGGCCAGTCGCGACGCCGCTCGCGCGTGGCGTAGGCCGGCGTAATGCGATCGACCAGGCCGAGGCGCTTGAGCATGCCCAGCGCCGTGCCCTTGAAGTAGCCGATGATGGGCGCATCGAGCAGGATGATGCACTTGAACAGATCAGGGCGCTGCACCGCTGCCATGAAGGTGAGATAGCCGCCGAGCGAATGGCCCACGCCTACCACCGGACCGCGGCAATGCGTGTCGAGATGGTCGATCAGTTGCGCCACCAGGTGCGGCCAGCCGTCGGTCACCGGATAGGCCGGATCGTGGCCGATGCAGTTGATGCTGCTGATGCGGAAATCGGGCTCCAGGTAAGCGAAGAATTTGCGGTAACAGGCGGCGGGAAAGCCGTTGGCATGGGAAAAATGCAGGATGTCGCGGCTCATCTGGCGTCCGATCCCGGAACCATCGCGCTCAGGAACGCGGCTGCGCAGGCTTGCCCTGCTCGGCGAGCGCCTTGAACATTTCGGCGAAATCCCTGAAGCGTGTCACCGCATGGGTGCGCTGCACCGGCGTCAGCCCGCGATCCAGCTCCAGCAACATCTGGATGTACAAGTCCCGATGCAGCGCCGACTGGCGCCGGTACTCGGGGGTTGCGCCCTCCTCCCATTCGGTCAGCCAGTGCTTCAGCCTGGGCTCGAGTTCCGCCGGGCTGCGATAGGTCCTCAGCAGGGCGGCGAATTCGCCCTGCCGCCGCTGCCGGTTCTGCAGGCGCATCTCGTACAGCAGCGGGAGTTTCGCGCTCGAGGCCTTGATCTGCGCCTCCTGCTCGTCGCTGAGATCGCCGAACCATTCGCTCATCAACTCGAGGTTGCGCTTGTCGCGCCGCTTGCGCTGTTCCGCTTCGCCACCCTTGAGGTGTTTCTTGGCGTACTCGGCGTCGGACTCGGCAAACTTCCGACCCAGCCGCTCGAACTGGGCCGGCGTCAGCATGGCCAGCACCGCCGCCAGCTCCGGCGCGGCATAAGCGGCCATGCGGCGATAACGCCCCTCGACGCTTTCCCAGGCCCACAGCAGTTCCGCAGCGGTGAGCCCGTCGGCGAGCTGGTCGCCCGCGCTGGTCATCAGCACGCTATAGCGCGGCAATTCCTCACTGCGGTGCCAGGCATGGAATCCCGCGAGGCGCGCCTTGAAATCCTCTTCCTGCGGGCCCTCGAGCGCGAAATAATCGTCGGCCATCCAGCGCACCAGGGTATCGGCATTGTTGTAGGCGAGGCGCACTCCGCTGCAGCCGGCGAGCGCGGCCAGGGCAAGCAAGAGAAGCGCAATTCTGGAAAGCTGTTTCAGCCATGCTGAAACAGCGTCTGATTTAGGGGGGCATGAGGGGATGCGCCCCGAAAGTCTCGATCCCCCGTCCTCGGTCCCGCTTGACGGGAGAGGGGGAAGTCCCCTTGGGGGATATCCCCTCAAGTTGTCATCGAATACCAGGCAGCGTCGCACCGGTCGAGCTTACCAGTAATTTTCCACGCTGATCTGCCCGGGGTCGCGCCGGCGGTGTTTCTTCAGGCCGCGCTGCTGCAGCGCCTGGATGGTGTCCGCGACCATTTCCGGATTTCCGCAAAGCATCAGCTGAGATGAAGCTGCTGCCAGCTTGATGCCCGCACTGGCTTCCAGCCGACCGTCCTCGATCGCCCGGGGAATGCGCCCCGCCAGGGCGAAATCGCTGTGCTCGCGGCTGACCACGGGCACAAAGACGAACTGCCCCGGATGCCGCGCGAGCAGGGACTGGATCCGGTCCCGATAGGCGAGTTCCTCGGCGCGACGCACCGCGTGCACCAGCACCACGCGCTCGAAACGCCGCCACGGCGCCTCGGTCTTGAGTATGGAAAGAAACGGCCCGAGCGCGGTGCCGGAAGCGAGCAGCCACAGGTGCTTACCGGCTGGCACTTCCGCCAGCGTGAGGAAACCCGCAGCTTGCGACGTGAGATAGACGCTGTCGCCGGCTGCGAGCCGGGACAAGCGCGGCGTCAGCGGATGTTCGGGCAGCACGACGTAATAGAACTCGTGCGGCCGTTCGTGCGGTGCGTTGACGAATGAATAGGGACGCGCCACCATCTCGCCGTCGATGGCCAGCGCCAGCTTGGCGAACTGGCCGGCCTGGAACGGCGCGATTTCCGCATCGATCTGCAGCGAATACAGCTGCCCTGCCCACTGCTTCTGCGCGACCACCGTTCCCTCGACCCACTTGCTCATTGGATCAGGTAGGGCTCGGTGTAGAGCGATTCGATCTCGCCGCCGAGCATGACGACGCTCCCCGAGCGGCGGTTGTTGCCGGTGTCGCTGAATTCGAAGCGATAGGTGCGGCGCAACGCCATACGCCCGTCGGCATCGCGCGCGAAACCGAGCGCCACGCATGCCACCGTCTCGTCGAGGAACATCAGGCCGTCGCGCTCGCAGGCGCGCTTGCCCGACGCGAGCGCGCGCTCGCGCGCGCGCATGCTGTCAAACCACAGCCAGACTAGCGCAGCCATGAAGATCAAGCTTATCGATTCCGCCATAACGCCATTTTACATGGGGGCGGGAGCGGCACGCTTCAAGCCATGGCTTTCGGCCGGCGGAAACCGGAAGCGCGGCTCAGTTCGTCTGCGCGCGGGATTCCTTCCGCGGGATCAGGCCCATGTGCATGCCGCTATCGACCATGATGGTGTCGCCGGTGATCAGATCCGCGCCCTCGATCAGCCAGACGATGACGGCGGCGACCTCCTCGGGTTTGCCCGGGCGGCCGAGCGGCGTGCCCTGCCGGTAGCGCGCCTCGATCGCCGCGTAACGCGGGCCATAGCCATCGCGCAGCCATCTGCTGTCGACCATGCCCGGGCAGACTGCGTTGACGCGTATTTCCGGGCCGAGCACGCGCGCGAGCGACATGGTCAGCGTATTGAGCGCTCCCTTGGACGCGGCGTAGGCCATGCTCGATCCCATGCCGTTCTTGCCCGCTATCGACGAAACGTTGACCACGGCGGCGTTGCCGCTGTTCTTCATTGCCGGCGCACAGGCGCGCACCATCTGGTAGGCGCCGACGACATTGACCGAGTAGATGCGCTGAAAATCCTCGGCAGAGAGCGCGTCCAGGTCGGCGTGATCGGCGAACTTGGTGACGCCGGCATTGTTGACCAGCGCGTCGACGCGTCCCCATTTGTCCACGGCCGCCTGCGCCAGCCGCCGGCAATCGGCGTCCTGCGCGACGTCCGCCTTCACCAGCAGCGCCTCGCC
>Ga0172369_10003395_pt1 | contig 21014 bp, 17 predicted proteins | sample LakKiv25m_FD_114539 | JGI IMG/M metagenome (GOLD analysis project Ga0172369, IMG submission 114539) | Freshwater microbial communities from Kabuno Bay, South-Kivu, Congo - kab_022012_11.25m | ecosystem: Environmental > Aquatic > Freshwater > Lake | place: Democratic Republic of the Congo...
AGCAAACGTGGTTACGCCGGTTTTTTTTTCACCGTTGATTAATGCCCATTGTATCGGCGCTGCGCCGCGAAATTTTGGAAGAAGCGAGCCGTGCAAATTAAATGAACCGTATTTCGGCATCGAAAAAATTTCAACCGGCAGAATTCTGAAAGCGACAACAACAAAAAGATCAGCATTAAATGCTCTTAGTTGTTTAATAAACTTTTCATCCTTAAGATTTTCCGGCTGCAACACTTGAAGAGCATGTTGAACAGCAAACTCTTTAATTGGCGAAGCCGAAACGTGCTTTCCGCGTCCGCGCGGTTTATCTGGCGCAGTAACTACAGCGGCTACTTCGTGTTTCCCGTTAAGGATTGATTGCAATGTCGGGATGGCAAAATCCGGGGTTCCAAAAAAAATTATTCTCATAAAATAAATTACATCGTTCCTTTTTCCGTAACCGGATATTCAATCTCAACTTTTCTTGAAACAATTCGCTGCAGCGGTTTCTTCACCATTTTTTTTCCTTCGTCATCAAGTCGGTCTGTAAAGAACGTTGCTTGCAGATGATCGTACTCATGCTGAATAACGCGCGCAAGAAGATCATCGTCCTCAAGCACGTGATCATTTAAATCAATATCTTGATAGAAAAGTTTTATTCCAACGGGTCTTTCAACTTTGGAACGGATGCCGGGTAAACTTAAACACCCCTCTTCCATCGTGGTCGTTTCTTCCGAGTATTCAACAATCTTCGGATTGACGAACACCATCGGTTTTGTTTTTTCAAATCCTTTAACCGAAGTGAGATCGAGAACAAAAATAGATTTATGGCTCCCGACCTGGTTTGCGGCTAATCCCATCCCGTCCGCGTTATGCATCGTATCAAACATATCGTTTATCAGCGTAACAATTTTGGCGTCAACTTTCGAAACGCGAATTGCTTTTTTCTTTAATATTTTATCTCCGTAAAGAGTGATCGGCAGTATTGCCATAACCGGTATCCTTAACTAATTTCTTCAAAGTGCGGTGAAACAATTTCTGCTTCGCCGTCGGTGTAAATCAATAACTCCGTGGAATAAAAGTACATCCTGATGAGCACTCGAAATATAATTAACAACTGCTGAATTAGAAAGGTAAGCAGCAGAAAGTACACCGGCTTTTTGGGGAGAAAACTATCCACAAGATTATAAATAGTTGCACCGATTGCCACGAAAACCAGCATGATAAAATAAACCGTCATCACTTTTACAAAATTTTTTTTTATAAATTGAAATGATTTGTAGAGCGAGCGGAATAACTTGGTGGAATCAACAATGAGGATGACAACTTTTGTATAATCCGAAATGATATTGACAATGCTGACGAGAAACAAGAAGAATAGATACCGCACGATCTGAACGGTAAATTCTACAACGGCGTTTTCTTGTTCAAGAAAGATTTGTTTGATGCCGAGATCAATGAGCACGTTTAGACTGATGACCACAAAATATAATCCGAAAGTAAAAACGGCGATCTTCAAAAATCTGATAAAATATTTCACGCTTCCGTAGAAAAAATCCACCACATGATTTTTTTTTGGATTGGTAAACACCGATAACAATCCGCCTAAATACAAAAGCTGCACCAAAATGTAAACGCCCGCAAACGCATAAAGAAGAATGGGAATGGCGTCAAGCGAGTTCCGGTAAATGTGACGGAATTGAACGTACCATGTGTAATCAAATCCCAGACTCAAGTTACTGTTGATGAGTGAATGAGCTAAGCCTTGCTGAAGCACGGAGAAAAGAGGCAGCGATAAGACAAATGCAAAAACGATATTGGTAATCCAGAAAAGAAGAACAAATTTCCGGTGTGCAAAAACCATTCGCGAGCCGTTAACCAAAATTTCTTTGATCGAAAGATTCACGAAAGTCCTCCGAAAATCATCAGCAAATTCTGCACCCAGAAAAACCATCTGGTAGAAATATACAACGCCCCGCTGTACTGCGTTTCTACGGTGTAGGAATTGTTGGCAAAGTTCAAATCAAATAAATTATTTCTTTGCGGATCAATCTCAGCCGAATAAGGTTTGTTCGAAGTGTGAAAAATAAGCGTTTTAATTCTTTCTTTTCCGCTCCAAAAAGTTTTTAGCGTATCTTTATCTGTGTAGAGATCAACTTCTAAAGGAACCACCGCTTCACCGGTTCTTGAAATGACCACTTCGGTTTGATGCCGCTCTTCGGAAACGGTAATGCCGAGGATGCGGTAATCGCAGGTGTAAGCGTTCTCGTAAAATCCGTTTATCAGCCATCCGATATTCTGATGGGTTGATTTTCTGAGCACGCTAAAAAAATCTTGCGCGGTAGGATGCTTAAATTTAAATTGATTGAAATATTGCCTCATTACAAAAAGTAGTTTTTGTTCGCCGAGATATTTTTCCAGAGTGAAAAGGAACAACGCCCCTTTTGCGTAAGAGACCGCCTGATAAACTTTTCTATTCAATAAATTAAACGAAGTATCGTTCAAAGAGCCGAAAGTTGCGTACGGATAATAAACCGAAAGCAAATCCGCCTCAAATGGTTTGGGAATTTCCGTTAAGGTATAGATGAAGGGAATTTGTTCAATCGAAAGAAGTTCCAATCCGGTTACCGGCAAATAGCCGAACAATTTAAATGAAGCGAATCTCTTTCCATATTTTTTTTGTAGAATTTTCTGCGAAAGATATTCAGCAAAACCTTCGTCAAGCCACGCCTCGGAGGTTTCATTATTTGCAAGCATTCCGTAAAAATATTGGTGGGAGAATTCGTGAAGAATTACTTCTTCAACATCTTTGGTGAACTCCGGCGAAAAATAATCTTTTGAAAAAGTAAACAACGCGGGGTACTCCATCGCGCTGATCATACCGGCTTTCGTCGGCGCATCAATTACGGTGAGCGTTTTGTAGGGAAACTTTCCGATGTTGTTATCAAAATAGATGAACGCATTTTTAACGGCATCTCTAATCCTATCCTTTGCATCTTCATTTGTTTGTTGAAGAACATAATGAACTTCCGTTGCGGAATTATTTTTACCCTTGATCGTATCGGTAAAATCAACAACCTCCCTTGCGGCAAGCCAGGCAAAATCATGGATGTTTTTTTGTTTAACGCGATAGGTTGTGTGTTGGGATTCAACTTTTTTATTAATTATTTCACCGGAAGAAGCGAGAACAAACTCACTTGGAATTGAGATTTCCAAGTCGTAGTTGGCAAAGTCAGCATAAAATTCCGTAAATGAATAGTAAGGTTCACAAATCCATTTTCCGTTTTCATACACACCTAATTTTGGAAACCATTGTGCGAAGAAGAAAAATTTTTCATTTGCGTCGTACCCGAATCTGCTTAATGCTTTTGGAATTTTCAGTTCATATTCAAGTGTAATTTCAACGGAATCATTTTGATTGAGAGGGGCATCTAAAATTATTTTTGCAACAGTGCTGTCATATTTATTTCCAATTCGTGCAACATCAAATTGAAGCTGCGTTTGCTTTCCATCCGCTAAAACATTGTTAATTGAAATGTGTGAAAAAGATTTTTCCGGAATACTTCTTCCCCTTAAAAATTCTGTGTGCCGGTTGCTGAATGCGTTCGGATAAAGATGAAAATAAAGTTCATCGGTTGCAACGGCGGATGGATTTTTCCATTTAATAGTTTGAGATGCTTTGAGCAATTTCTTTTGAACATCTAATGACACTTTAAAAGCGTAAGTAGAAAATATTTTTGCCGTTTTTTTTGCCGTAATTTTATTTGAATCATCAACACTAATTTGTACCGCAGCGCTATCCGATGAACCGCCAACTGCGCTTGTTTGCTTCTCTTGATATTGGAACAAAGCATAAAAAAGAAAAAGAGATATGAGGGTGATATATTTCAACTATAAACGGATTTCTAATGTGAAAAAAGAAAGGGTGATTGCTCACCCTTATTGTAAAAATATGGAGAATATTTTTATTTCGCTAACGAACTGACTTCATTTTGTAATGTAGATTGGTTTTATGACTAAAGCACAGAAAGAGCCAGAGTTGAGGTGTAGGTTATTCATGATCCGTTAGCTAATTAAAAGTAATTAAGATGCTGCATAAAATATTATTTTGATTTAAATCATTTATTCAATATCCTAATCATGATAGAATCAAGATTTTCGTTTAAGTGAAATACAGTATCCTTATTCGAATTAAATCTCCAAAGTTTTTTCCCCGGTTGATAAGCAAACATTTGATCATAATGTATAGGAGGTTTAGCTGCAAATGCAAAACCAAATTGAAACTGTCCATTAACTGAATACATAAAAGGTGCCGTAAAAGGTGATAAGTTTTTAGGGTCATTTAATATATTTATAGAAATAGAATCTCCGATAAAAATTAGACTATCCGGGATACTTGGATTTTTAAATCCAACTAAAACTCTATCAAGTAAGTCAGTTTTATTACCTTCAACTACAACACCTTTTATTTCTGAATAGTATTCTCTAATAGGTTCAACCGACTTATCGCAACCTACAATTTATTTTTCTCTTGTTCACCCGCCTCTGGTTGAGGTAATACTGCTTCTAATAATGGTATTTACATTGAAGGAAATTGATTTTGTCATCGCCAACAACATAAACAATGCGATGTTCTTGCGTTAACCTCCTAGACCAAACCCCACTACCCAGATAGCGGAGCGGTTCAGGTTTACCCATTCCATCAAAAGGATCTCGCATTGTTGCCTCAACCAGATCCAAAACCCGCAGCGCAATTTTACGATCTACTTTTATCCAATGTGCCAAGTCTTCTCTAAAATCGTTGTGAAATATGCTCAACCGCTCTTTTGACGATTTAGTTTTCAAGACCGAATTCCTTTTTCAGGTCTTCCAGCGACTGTGGAGTATTTTTCTCAGTTTGAACTTCTAATAATGCTTTTAATAATCTTTGGGCATTTTTTGGCGAACGCAGAAGATGCGCCGTCTCTAAAATACCTGATAGTTCGCTTTCGGATACCAAAGCTACATTTTCAGCATTTTTACGATTAATAATTATTACTTCTTTATTGAGCGAAACTTCATCTAATAATTTTGCAAGATTTGCCCGCGCCTGGGTATAAGTTAAACTAATTGACATTTCAGCAACCTTTTTATTGTACAGATACAATGTACATATATAATCCCTTTTTACAAAAATTATTTTACTGATTTTCACAAAATATCTATGTGGTATCACACCTTGAGTGCAAATAATAAAAATCAGGCCAAATGATTTTACCACCCACCTAATGGACCACCATAAGCGCCTTGATCATTGCGTGTTCCATCTAAATCATTATAGATCGTAAACGGGTTACCGGTATTAATGCAAGGCGATAAATTTGTCAAATGGAAATCACTAACAGATACGAATAAAGAAGGCGTGTTGCCAAGAATCATAAAATTGTATTGCACATTATAGTGGCTCGTATCAGTTCGGAGATAGGATATTCTCGTATCGCCGCTGCCGCAACTGTTTTGATAGAAAATATTGTTTTGAACTTCTTCAAATAACGGTGATACCAAAACAAGAGCGCCGCCATAATTGTAGGATCTGTTTTTATAAAATGTATTATTGATAATTTTATTTGATGATTCCATTGAGAGCACTGCCCCGCCGTAAACAGAGGCGGAATTATTATAAAATATGTTGTTGGTTATAAGGGAGTTTGATTGCATTATGGAAATAGCGCCGCCGTTGTTGGATTTATTATTCCGAAAAATGGAATTTCTAATTGCCACATCAGTATTGGAAATATCTATTGCTCCATTTCTACTTGTATCCGGAATCATGGTCAAGTCAACTCCTTCAACAACAACAAACTGTATAGTAGAAGGCTGCGAAGATGCTTCAAATATCACTCCACCCCAATACTTATTTTTAGTTGAAAATAAAATTGGATTCGATTTTCTTCCTAAGCAAACGAGTTGTCCCTTAATCACCATCTTTGAAGAATCACTAAAATAGAGATGTACACCCTCCGCTATTGTTAATGTTGCACTTGAATCGACAACCAAATCCTTCGTTACCCAATATGGAGATTTATCCAATGTTAGAGTACCTTCAACCGAACCTAAAAGTTCAGTATAATTCACAGGCACCGGTTCGGTTACCTGACTTTTTTTAGAACAACCAAAAAGAAAAAAACAAATAAGTAAACAGAAAGCAGAATACTTTACAAAACCATAAATCGAATTCATTTTACTAACCTTTCATTTAAATCTTATAAAATTTATTAACTCGCCTTATGCAATTGTAGGGCGATTCTCTAGATTTCTTTTGGTGAATTTATGAAATTTCTTTTCCATTTGAGGCATAATAAAAGCGCCGCGTATCATTACGGTTTGACACTTTTAAATTTATACTACTCCTGAATCTGTATGATGTTTACCGGGCAGTTAACTGCAGCTGTTTTGTTTTCTTCTAATTCATCATTTCCGGTTTGTAGGTAAAATATTCCTTTTTTTTCTTTACCGCCGATCAAAACGCTTTTGCCATCCTTTTGGGAAATTCTCCAGCGCCAGGGGGCGGCTTCAACACAAGCGTTGCATCCAATACATTTTGAGCGGTGATGAAAAATTCTAATCATCAGCCGGTTCAATTTTGTACAATTTATCGGAGGGGCGAACGATTTCCTCAATAGGCATAGAGAAACGATCTCCTTTTTCTACTCTTTCAACCTTAGCATTATCAAGCCGTAATTCTTTAACCGATGTTTTTATTATTCCGGTTGTTGGTCCGGTTATGATAATTTCGTCACCAACAGAAAGCGATTTAGTTTCCAACTTAAATTCACCAACCTTGATATTTTTAAAATAATTTACACCGCTGCCAAGAAACACTTTCCGTTTAGTTGCTTTAGAGCCATATACTTCGCTCCATTCGCCCATTTTTCTTCCGAGGTAATACCCGTCCCAAAATCCCCTATTAAAAACGGTCTCAAGTTCCTTCTTCCACTGTATAATTTTATCTTTTGAATACGTTCCTTCCGCAATTGAATCGACTGCTTCTCGATAGGCTTTAATAGTAGTGAAAACATAATCGGAAGAACGTCCCCGTCCCTCAATTTTAATTACTTCAACCCCGGCATTAACGATCTGATCGAGAAAATCGATCGTACAAAGATCTTTCGCGCTCATAATATATTCATTATCTACAAGAAGTTCATTCCCCTCTTCATCGGTAACAACATATTCCCTTCTGCAGTTTTGCACGCACGCGCCTCTGTTAGCCGATGAAAAATTTGAATGAAGACTGAGATAACATTTTCCGGAAACCGCCATGCACAAAGCGCCATGAGCAAAAATCTCAACGCGTACCGGATTCCCCGAAGGACCGGTTACTCCCCGTTTTATAATCTCTCGAGTAACATCGGCAACTTGCATTAAACTTAATTCTCTTGCCATAACCATCACATCTGCGAACGCCGAATAAAATTCAACGGTTTCTATATTACTGATATTCGCTTGAGTTGAAATATGAAGAGGAACGCCCATTTTATTTGCGTATGCCATTACGGAATGATCCGAAGCAATAACCGCGGAAATATTTGCTTCCTTTGCTTTATTAATGATTGAACGCATCAACTGCATGTCATGATCGTACATTACGGTATTAAGCGTAATGTAGGACTTAAGACCATTATCCAAACATATTTTTGAGATATTCGCAAGATCGTCAAGTGAAAAATTGATTGAGGATTTTGCCCTCATATTTAACTGTTCAATTCCAAAATAGATAGAGTCCGCTCCGGCTTTTACAGCCGCATGCAAAGATTCATAAGAACCTACCGGCGCCATCAACTCAACTTTTTTATTGTTATTCAAAATCAATTCCTTTCATAGCATTCACATAAAACAAAACATCGTGCGGATATTCGAATGGCGTAAGTTCGAAGAAGAAATAGTTATTCCTCAATCCCAACACTACCACCCAACCACTCTTAAGCAGCTCTTTTATTGTAAAAAAATCATCTTTTTCGTATCGCGGAATTTTCCTGCATTGATGGTGTAGAAATAAACACCGCTCGGAACATGATTACCGAGAGAATCAATCCCGTTCCATTCAACGGAATATTTTCCGGGAGATAAATCTTCATTTACAATTGTAATTACTTCGCTTCCCAGCACGTCATATATTTTCACTACAACATATTCCGGCAGAGGAATTGAGAAACTTATTTTTGTAGATGGATTAAAAGGATTCGGATAATTTTGCGAGAGTTCATAAAAGTCCGGCATGTTCTTTTCATCTTCAACCTTAACCGAGGTTTGTGTTTTAAATCCGAAGATGGTTGACCATAAACTCATTCCGTATTGATTTAACGCCGCAACGCGCCAGAAATAATTTTTACTTAAAGAAAGTTTCGATAAAGAAATAGTGGTGTCGGTTACAATAGTATCCAACAAAGTGGTTTGCGGGGTTATGGTTAAACTCGAGCTAAACTGAAATCTATATGAAACTGCGGTTTCGGTTTTATTCCATTTAAGCGTTGGATTGATCGAAACATTCGTAGTTGCATGCGCCGGTTCAACCAATACTGCCGCAGCCGGGAAGCCCGTTGCAAAATTAAAGGTTGAAGAATACGAACTTTCTCCTGCGGGATTTATCGCCATTACTCTCCAATAATATTTTTTTTGCCCTTGCATACCGGTTAATTTGTACGAAGTATCCGTCACAATGGCATTCAAAAGTAATGTACCGGTAAAGGCATCGTTATCTGCGGTTTGCAGTCTGTACTGAAACGCATTGTTTGAATAATTCCATTTTAGAAGAACGGTGTCTCTCTGATTTATTTCATCAATTGAAGGTGTAGCAAGCTGAGGAACCGGCGGAGGCAGAAGCTGAATAACATTCGATAATTCACTCTCGTTGCCGTATCTATCCAGCGCGGTAACTCCAAAAAAGAGATCGCCTTGATGCGCAATAACATTAGCCGGAGCTTTTTCCGTTAAGGAGGAAATTGAAATGATATTTTCATTATTGCTTATGTCATTCTGAGTTGGAGTTGGTGAAGAAAATTTATAGAGCACATAAAAGAAAGAAGAATCTCCATCCATATCAAGCGCTCCTTTATCCCACGCAAGTTTGGTTACTGATGTTAGAACATCTCGCACCAACCGAAGATTATTTGGAACCATCGGAGTATTATTTAATTTCCACTGCATAACCGGAGTGAGCGCCGGAAAATTATATAATGTATTTCGTAATGAATCTGTAAAGCCCAACCTATTTTCTAATGTTGAAGTTGTATTATATAAAACGCTTCCCTGGCAATAATCATCTATACGGTTTAAGCGAATTTGTCTTGGAAGTTCATTTGCGGTAAAAGGATTATTGATTCTGTACACCGCATGACCAACGTACATGTGCCTGCCGTTTACACCGGCGGAGTCTGCCCACCATGGCATTAATTTCCCATAATCCTGTCCGCCGCCAAACGCCCAATAGAGTTGCGGATTGATGTAATCAATTGATTTAGTGCGCAGCCACGTCATTGCATCGGTATAAATAGAATTATAATTATCGTTACCTATAATTCCGGTCGGATAATTATTTCTCCAAATTCCACGTGGACTTATACCCCATTTAACAAAGGGTTTAACGGCTGAGATACTGTCGTTAATCATGGATACCAACGTATTAACATTGTCTCTACGCCAATCTGCAAGTCCAAGACTACCGGGATTATAGGAAGCGTACGTTGCAGCGTCATCTGCCGAGACCATACCGTCGAGATAAAAATAATCATCAAAATGAACTCCATCCAAATCATATCGTCTTACAACATCCATTATAACGGATAAAATATAATTTCTAACTTGAGGAATGCCGGGATCAAGAATTTTTATTGTACCCTTTGTTATAATCCATTCCGGATGTTTTTTTGTTATATGATTAGAGGCAATGGTATAGTTTCCAATTGTTTTTTCGGCTCTGTACGGATTGAACCAGGCATGTAGTTCCATTCCCCTTTTGTGGCATTCATCAATTGCAAATTGCAGCGGATCGTAAAAAGGATTTGGCGCTATACCCTGATATCCTGTCAGCCAATACGACCATGGCTCGATAGAAGAATTATAAAGCGCGTCGCATTCGGGTCTTATTTGAAACATGATTGCATTTATGTTTAACGCTTTTAGACCATCTAAAATATCAATGAGCGCTTTCTTCTGCGAAGCAGTTGAAGCGCCTCGTGTAGGCCAGTCAATATTGGTTACGGTTGCTATCCACGCGCCTCTGAATTCTCTTTTAGGCAGAAATGTTTGAGCAAAAGATGAAATACCGAAGAGAAGAATTGAGATTGGTAAAATTATTTTTTTCATGTCCGATTCGCTTTTATTGAAATGTTTTATACAGACTCAAATTGACCACTCTATTTAATAAACCGTTAAAACGGTTGTAAATGAATCTCGTTGTTTCATTAACACCTCGATTAATCGAGGTGTTAATGAAATATAAGCCCAACTCGTTAACCTTTTCAACGGTTTTAATTCTTTATAATTTTAGGCGATCAATTTTGGTTACAAAAATAAAGAATAAATCCGTAAACTACTACCAACATTTCCGTGCCGAAAAGAAGAAGAAAATTTTTAAACTGAGATTTATCAGAAAAGATTTTACGTTTGCCCTTGCACTGCTACTGATTTATTTGGAAATTTGTACAAAAGAAAAAATTGAATTGAGTTTAATTCCTTTTATAGAAATGAAAATTGAAAATGAAAAATATCCTTTTGTCCGCTTCCCTTCTTTCTCTTTTTCTTGCAGTAATCTTAACCGGATGCAAGGATACGGTTACAAACCAGCAAGTAGATAACACCGTTATTCCGGCGTCAAATGTGCTTTTCGGAAAACACATCCAGCCGATTTTTAATGTTAAATGCACAAGTTCCGGCTGCCATGATGACGAAACACGCGCCGGCAACTATAGTTTAACAAGCTGGACCAACGCACATATTCCCGGAATAATTAACGATTATGAACCGGAGACTTCGCGGATTGTCTGGGCAGTTGAAGGGCAATTAGGCTCGAACAATATGCCGCCGTTTGGGTATCCCGGTTTAACAAAAAATCAAATTGAAGGACTAAAAACCTGGATCAAAGAAGGAGCTAAAAATAATTAGGAATGAGGAATTAGGAATGGGGAAATAAATCGTGATGAAGAATTCTTTTTAAGCAATAGCGCGGGCAATTAAAAATGCTGCGGCTGCTGCCACGCCTCCTATCAACGTTGTTTGCAATGCGCTTCGTAACGGTTTTGCGCCGGTAAATTTCCCTTTTACAAATCCGAAAACAAAAAGTGTAAAGAGCGTTATGCCAACGGAAACATTTAGCGCAGTTGATGGAGTTCCAAAAATCATATAAGGAAAAAGTGGAATCAATCCGCCGCCGATATACGATAACCCGATTGTTAAAGCGCTGTTTCTCGCTCTCTTCGGCTCCGGCATTTCCAATCCAAGTTCAAACCGCATCATAAAATCAATCCAGGCTTTGGGATTTTTTTGCAACGCTTTAACGAGTGAATCACTTTCGTGCGGAGTAATTTCATACGATTCGAAAATATCGATTACTTCTTTTGATTCAATTTCGGGGACAGTTTTAACTTCCATTTCTTCTCGTGATCGTTCACTTTCATAATGTTCGGAATCGCTTTTCGCAGCGAGGTATCCGCCTAATCCCATAGCAATTGCACCTGCGGCTATTTCGGCTAATCCGGCGGTAACAACAATGAATGAACTTATTGCGGCTCCCGATAAACCCGCAGCAAGCGCAAAGGGTACGGTTAAGCCATCTGACATACCGATGACAATATCGCGAACCACTTTACCGGATGTAAAATGTTTTTCTGTGTGAACGGTTTGAGGCATACAATAAGATTTTTTTTATAAGATATATTTACTGATCAACTTGCTGAAAGCGATAATATCGAATCCGGCAGTGATATTAAAATGGAGCGCTCCGATTGAGCTTACAAAAATTTCGAGCTCACAATCAAAATCAATTGTACCGGCGGTTTCAACTGAAAATGTTTGAATCCGGTTGTACGGAATTGAAGTAAAATCAATTTTCTTTCCGGTTATTCCTTGAACGTCAACCGCAATGATTCTTCTGTTGGTAAATACAAGTTGATCTCTCACCGTTTTAAATGCGGCAAAAACCGTTTCATCATCAAGAAACATTTTCGGCAGCACATCAATAATTTCTTCAACGCTTATCGGTTTGAGTTTAACGAATTTAGCATTTTTAAAATCAATCATGACAAATCTCCATTCGTTCAAAAATTATAAGTTCATTGAATACAATATAACTATCTCACCATTGATTTGAAGTTCAGTTATACAAGCTGTTCCATTGCTGATTCTTAATCATAACTGTCAACCTTTGGATGAATCATTTTTGGAAATAGTTGAATAAGTAAGATTATGAAAACGAACACCAGATTCCGCGAGAGTACATTTTGATGAAAAGAGAAAATTTTATTGACAGTTTCAAATCTTTAACTTAAGTTGGAATCGTAAAAAACAATTTGGTATTGGCGAGATGAATTTGCTCTATTTAAAATGTTAAAATAATTGGGAGTCCAATATGGGAAGATCACACATAGTATTTTTTGTTTTTTTCGTATCATTTTCGTTGTTCGCCGATAACACTGTTAAAGAAATTGGAACAACGTATCTATTCAAAGTTATTCGTATTCCTCAAGATTATTCATCTATCCAAGCTGGTATTGAAGCGGCTGCAAACGGCGATACTCTCTTAGTTGAGCCAGGCACATACGATGGTTGTATCAACTTTATGGGTAAAAATATTGTTGTAGGTTCTAGATTTATAATTACCGGAGATACGAGCTTCATTTCAAATACTATCCTAAAAACTTCACAATTAAAACAACTTATTACTTTTGAAAATGGAGAAGATTCGAGAGCTGTTTTGTGCGGATTTACTTTGTTGAGTTTTTTCTGTTCGTTGGACGGGAAAGGAATTTATATTAAAAATGCAAGTCCGACTCTTTCTAATTTATTGATTAAAACAAATAAACGGTCTCGCAGTCTAAAAAAAACTTTGGTGTACGGTGGTTCAGGTGGTGGGATGTATTTTCAGAACTCAAACTCAAAAATATTTAATATCTCCATCACTCAAAACTGGGCGCAGTACGGTGGTGGCATCTACGCTGAAAATTCAAAACTTGAGTTAAAAAAAGTTTATATTTATGATAACTCGGTTTATGGCGGCGGTTATTCTTTTACCGGCGCCGGAGGTGGAATATGTTGTCGCTATTCTGATCTTGCATTGACAAACTGCACTATTACAAAGAATTTAAGTCAAGGATATATAATCTATGGCGGCGGAATTGAAAGTTATTTGTCCTCAATAAAATTAGTTAATGTTACAATTACCGAAAATAGATTTACAAATAAAAGTGATACTTCAGATACAATGTTCGGAGGGGCAATTTATTTAGATTCCCATTCCAAAATTGAAGTTGTAAACTCAATATTATGGAATAACCTACCGCAAGAAGTATATTTTGGTGAATTCGATGATTCAAGCCGGATTATCATTTCTCATTCAAATTTAACCGGAGGAAAGGAAAGCATTATATCCAATGACACCAACAAAATTTTTTGGTTGGAGGGAAATATTTCCGACAATCCCCTATTTGCGGATCTAGTTTTGGGAAATTATCATTTAACTGAAGCTTCTCCTTGCAAGGATGTTGGAGTTTAGAATACTTCTTTCTTCTTTAACAATAATAAAGATACTCTGGTAGTTCCGCCTTTAAGCTACTTCGGTTCTGCACCGGATTTAGGGGCTTTTGAATATGATAAATCCTCGGGAATTCTTCCGGAAACGGTGTTACCCAAATTGATGAACTTAGCGCAGAATTATCCCAATCCGTTTAATCCAAGTACAACCTTCACTTATCAAATATCTAAAAATGAATTTGTAACTTTAATAATTTATGATGTGCTCGGGAATGAAATTGCAACACTGATAAACGAAGAAAAAACGACAGGCATTTATAAATACAATTTTCAGATTGAAAGTTATGATCTACCCAGCGGTGTTTATTTCTACCAACTACGCGCAGGAAGTTTTATTCAAACGAAGAAGATGATTGTTTTAAAATGATTTTTACGGTAGAGACTTTCAAGTTTCTCCAACCACATGCGAAAGCAAGTCACTATTGCTTTTCAAATCCATTTCATTTCGCGGTACCATTCAACCGTTCTCTTAATTCCGTCATCAAGCGAAATTTCTTGTTTGTAGCCGAAATGATCAAATGCTTTTTGCGAAGAACAGATCCAATCTTTTTGAGTAATGTCCCGTGCTTTTTCCAAATTTAACGTTGCGGCTTTGCTTGAGAAGATGGATAAAAATTGCGCTACCGCCGCTATTCCGTAAACTAAAAAATGAGGCACAATAATATGCAGCGCGTGCCGGTTTAATGCTTTCTCGGTTATCTTTCCAATTTCATCCCAAGTATAAAATTTTTCGGAAGTTATGAAGTAGATCTCTCCCTTAGCGCGTTCTGAGAGCGCTGCAAGATAAAATCCGCGTACTAAATCCTTAACATGAATCAAATTAATATGTTTTTGATCTAAACCGATGGTGGTAAAAATTCCGCTGTGATACGTTTTGAAAAAAATCAAAATTTCCGTATCGCGTTCTCCGTAAACCGCCGGTGCACGGCAAATAGTAATAGGCAGCTCATCAAAAAACATGGCGGCTGTTTTTTCCTCTTCCAATTTGCTTCGTCCGTAAGTTGTAATCGGACGCGGTTCCATCACTTCTTCAATAGGCTCTCCATCATGCGAAGGTCCTCCGGCGGTTTGGCTGCTCACAATCAAAATCTTTTTAAATGTACTTTTAAATTCTACAGCGGTTTCCAAAATCGTTTTAGTTGTTTCAACATTTCCTTTAAAATAACCGGCAGGTTTTTTAGATTTTACAACTCCTGCCACGTGATACAGATACGAAGCGCCGGTAAAAGCCTTGCGGAGACAGGCTTTATCAAATAAACCGGAATCAATTATTTCAATATCCTTTCCGTTAAGCCATTTCAAATCGCTGCTTTTGCGGGTAATACAGCGAACTGCAAAATTCTGTTCGAGCAAATGATCAACCAAATGGCTTCCTACAAAACCATTGCCGCCGGTAACAACTGCAATTTCCTTCATTTTTTTTCCGTAATTTGATTTTGAAACTATTTAATTATAGATTTTAAATGAAAAATTACTAAAATAAGTTCGTATAATTAAACTATTTACCAACAACCGATAATACGGAGGATCTTTTGGATCTATTTAACAAATGTTTTGAATTTACCCGCGCCGACGAAGTCAAGAAACTTGGCTTGTATCCTTACTTCAGACCAATAGAAGAAAATGAAGGACCGGTAGTACAAATCGAAGGCAGAAAAATTGTCATGGCGGGTTCAAATAATTATTTGGGATTAACTGCGCATCCTGCTGTAAAAGAAGCTGCAATTAAAGCTGTTGAAAAATACGGAACCGGTTGTTCGGGTTCGCGCTACCTTACCGGAACTCTTGATCTTCACATAGAATTAGAAACCAAATTAGCGCAATTTTTTGGCGTTGAAGCGGTTCTTCTATTTTCTACCGGTTATCAAACCGCGCAGGGAATTATTCCTACGTTAGTAAATCGGGGCGAGTATGTGGTTTCCGACAAAGATAATCATGCGTGCATCGTTGCCGGAAATTTAATGGCGAAGAGCATCACCGCTGAGGTTATTCGTTATAAACATAACGATATGGGCGATCTTGAAAGAGTGATTTCCAAATTGCCGGAATCAGCCGGAAAACTTATTGTGAGTGACGGCGTCTTTTCTACCGGAGGAGAAATTGTTGACCTGCCGGAATTAAACAGAATTGCTAAAAAGTACGGCGCACGCATTTTAATTGATGATGCCCACGCAACCGGCGTTATCGGCGTTGGCGGAAGAGGCAGCGCAAGCGAATTCGGTCTCGGCAAAGAAATTGACCTTACGATGGGAACCTTCAGCAAAACATTCGCTTCACTCGGTGGTTTTGTAGCCGGAGCTGAAAGAGTAATCAACTTTTTAAAACATAATGCAGCGGCTTTAATTTTTTCGGCATCACCTACACCGGCTGCCGCAGCCGCAGCTATTGCCGCACTCGCTATTCTGGAAAAAGAACCTGAACGCGTTGCAAAAGTAGTTAGTAACGCCGCTAAAGTGAGAACCGCTTTAACCGATGCCGGATTTAAAGTTGAACCGGGCAGAACTGCTATCGTACCGGTTATCGTCGGATCGGATGATGTAGCTTTTCTTATGTGGAAAGCATTATTCGAAGCCGGTGTTTTTGTAAATGTTTTTATTTCTCCCGGCGTACCGCAAGGCAGACAAATGATGAGAACAAGCTACATGTCAACCCATGAAGACGAACATCTTGATTTTATCGTTGAAACCTTCAAAAAAGTTGGTAAAGATTTAGGACTAATTTAATTGGTCGTTAGTCATCTGCCACCGGTCATTTTGTTTTACTAAGTCACCTTACGCAATTGTAGGGCGATTCTCCGAATCGCCCATGCATTTTGTTCTCAAATATCAATTTTTCGAGCGAAACAATTCGTCGCCGGCGAATTCGCTCTATAAGAATGCGTAACGTGAGTTACTTATAACTATTGACCAATGACCCATTTACCTTTTAAATTACTATCGTTTAGAGAATTTATTGTCAGGAGTTAGTATGAGTTCGCGTGTTGAAATATCTTTGGTTAAAACAAAATCGGAATTGATGGAGTTTATAAAATGCCAATGGCAATTTTACAAAAATGATCCAAACTGGGTTCCTCCGTTAATTATGGATAGGAAAAAAATCTTGAACAAAGAGAAGAATCCTTTTTTCAAACATGCCGAAGCCGATTATTTTCTTGCAAAAAGAGATGGAAAAATTGTTGGAAGAATTGCGGCAATCAAAAACGATTTGCACAACAAATACCACAACGATAACGTTGGGTTCTTCGGATTTTTTGAATGCGAGAACGATCAGGCAGTTGCAAACGCTTTGTTTGATACCGTAAAAGAGTGGCTTGCAAAACGGGGATTAACTCACATGCGCGGTCCGGCAAATCCTTCTTCAAATGATGAATATGCAATGCTGGTTGAAGGTTTTGATGATCCGCCAAGATTGCTAATGACGTACAATCCGAAATATTATTTAGACTTGTGCGACAAGTACGGCTTTTACAAAGCTAAAGACCTTTTCGCTTATAAACTCGAAAATAAAAAAGTTATTTCCTCCGAAAAACTTAAACGCGTTGCCGAAATTGCGAAAAAAAGATCGGAGATCAACATCACTTCACTCGATATGAAAAATTTCAAATCGGAATTAGAAAAAGTGAAATCCGTTTACAATAAAGCATGGGCGCCAAACTGGGGATTTATCCCCATGACCGATGACGAAATTGATGCAATGGCAAAAGATTTAAAACCGCTGGTTGAACCTTCACTCGTTTTATTCGGCGAAATAAAAGGCGAGGTGGTAGGGTTTGCCCTTGTTATGCTTGATTATAATCAACTCTTTAAAGAGATGAACGGTCACCTCTTCCCTTTCAACTTCATCAAATTGATGACGAAGAAAAAAGAAATCAAATGGGCGAGAGTTATAACGCTCGGATTAATTCCCGAATTTCAAAAACGCGGTTTGGATGCGGTCTTCTATTGGGAAATTGTCAACCGCGCTCACGCTCTCGGCATTGATTTAGGCGAAGCAAGCTGGATTCTTGAAGATAACGAAATGATGAACCGCGGCGCGCAAGTAATGCAAGGAGACGTTTACAAAAAATACCGGCTCTACGAAATTGCGGTTTAGTCTCTCAATCTTCTTTTCAATATTTTTTTTCACGGCTTCATCGTTTTGCCAATACAATCAAAGCGATGAAGCGTTGGTAAAAACAACGTTCACACGAACGTTCTCAAAAAAAATCATCTCTTCCTATCTTAACTCGCACGATGAAAGAAAAATTGATGCCGCGCTCCTTTCGATAAGTCATGCGGAAGATTCAACTTTCAATCCGCAGATTTTTTTAATTGATTTTCAGAAACATTACGAGACGATTTGTTTTACGCTGGGTCAACTCGGCGAGTCACGCAGTTCAATCGATTATCTTTGGAAGATGTTCGAAAACTTTCCGGCAAAGGAGATACAAAAAGTCGTTCTCGAAACTATCGGGAAAACCGGCAATCAAAACGATCTACAAAAGCTTCTTGCGCTAAAAGATGAAAAGAAAATTGCAAGTAATTGCGGACTTGCGCTGGCGTTCTATAATTTTTCACTTCGCAAAATTTCCGATACCAAAATTTTTTCAAATCTCAACAACATGCTAACTGAACATGGTGAAGGATTGGAAGAAACGCTTTTCGCCCTTTATCGAATAGGCGGAAGCGATTCGCTTCTCCTTACTTCAATTGGAAAAATAATTTCCGATGAGATGATGAAAGAGAATCCTTCTTCATTTGTTGTGCAATATGGATTGGGAATTTTTCGTAAAGCAAAATATTTCCCCAACAATGCGGAATTGCTTTTTAAGTTAAGTTCAAGCAAAGACCCAACTATTCGCATAGAGACTGCAAAAGCGGGAATTTATTTTCCATTTACCGGAGAATATAATTTTGATTTTCTTTTTCAATTACTGCTTGATAAAAATCCAAATGTTGCAAGACAAACGGCAATTTCACTTCGTGAGTTACCTTTCAATGTTAAGCAGAAAAATTACGCGCTTGGATTTATCAGAAACCTCCTTAAAAATAAAAATCTTAGCGAAACAACTCGCGGTGAATTATTCATCACTTTTATAAAACTGTTGCAGACTCTTGATACCGATTTGATTAAAGAGTACGAACCTTTTATCGGTAAAGGATTTATTTATCAAAGCTGCGGAGAATTATCTTTTTTGCCGGAAGATATTTTTAATTTTCTCATCAAAAAATATTTTGACGAGAAGGAAGAGAATAAACTTTTTATCCTTTCCTCGTTGATGAAGCACCAACAAACGTATGTCGGCAGCAAAACATTCACCAATTTTGTTTTTGAAGTGTTGGCTGAAAAAAATATTCCTCTATCAACATCCTTGCTTGATGAACTTACAGATGATTTTATAGCAAAGAACAAAGATAGAATTCTTGAAGAGACGTCAGTCGGAGCTAAACGATGGAAAAACAATTTGAATTTTGCCGGAAGCCTCGAAAGTTATTTTACTGTTTTAGAGAAGCATGATAAAAAAGCCGCAAAGAAATTCTGCACGGAATTAATTTCTTCCAAAATATATTCAATTAAAAAATTTGCCGCGGGAAAACTCGGAAAGAAAACTCCAATTCAAAACAACGAAAAATATTTTACCATGTTTTGGCAAAGCGCTTTTAAGTATGCAGGCGCTAAAGTTACAACCGCTAAAGGTAATTTTACAATTGAATTTCTCCCCGACGCCGCTCCTATATCTGTCGGCAATTTCTGCATGCTCGCAGAGAAAAACTTTTTTAACAAATTAAAATTTCATCGAGTGGTTCCGGCGTTCGTTATTCAAGGCGGCGATCCTGAAAATACCGGCTGGGGCGGTTCCGATGTTCCGATTGTTTCGGAATTTTCTCCTTATCAATTTCAAACGGGAATTGTGGGAATGGCAAGCAGCGGCAAAGATACCGAAAGCTCTCAATGGTTTGTAATGCAGGCGTTTCACCCGCATCTGAACGGGCGATACACCGTTTTCGGAAATGTTGTTGAAGGGATGGAGACTGTTTTACAGATCGAACAAAACGATGAAATTCTTTCGATGGAATTGCTTCACTGATAAATTATTTCATCATATTTTCCGGCATGCGGCGGATCAATTTCCTTTAATGATTTAAAAATTGTCTTGTCGGAATACTCTTTTAAATACTCGATGATCTCCTGGTATTTTGCATCAAAGAATACTTTTATAAAAATACTTCGCATATCAATTTTGGATTTAAGCGATTTCAAAACATTGACCAACGAAGCCATTTTTTTCACACCGGCAGGTTTATTCACCACGCAAAGATCGAGTCCGTAATGATACTCCGAAATAGCTTCACGGAGAGGTCTATAGCGTTCATTTAAAATATCCTCAACCACATCCCGGCGGTTATACGAGCCGGAACTTTTATCCCATCCTTTACTGTACTTGCTGCCTAACGCAATGTGTACGATATCAAGCGCTTTTGAAAAGTATGGAGCGCCGCCCATCTGTTCCCACGAATCGCCGTCCATTCCCAAAATTAAATAGGCGTAATAATCAAGAAAACTTGCAATCGAATTATTTACCATCGGATTAAAATACAACGCTTGATTTTTTTCGTAACTGAAATTCCAGTTGTTATCAAGCAGCGTTAACATCGGGGAGTTTTTGGTTGAATTGTAAACAGGGCGCTGACTGCCGATAAAGACTTGAGCGGTGTAAGAAGTTTCATCCGCTGCAGATAAAAAGAAAATCGTGAACGTGCAATTTATCTTCTCATTATTCCAAACTGAGCCGGTGAACCGGTTACTATTTAAATAATCTTGGACTGTCTGTGCAAAGTTGACGAGACTTTCTTTATTAACTACGGGAAGATTTTCATATTGAACCGTAACGGTAGCCTGCAGTTCCTGCGCTTTTACGGCAAAGGTAACCAGCACAAGTAAACCAAGAATAAACTTCATAATCATTCCTCAAATTCAGTTTTGCATAGCAGAAATTTTTTACGGTTAAATCTTACTAAAATTATCTCTAAAAAGAAAGGGGAATTTTGAAATGTTAGAATTCTCAGATTGCGTGGGAAAGATTTTTATGAACATTATACGGAATAAAAATATTTTCATTTTCTGTTTGACTCTTATATTTCTTATCAGTAATATCATCTCAGAAAAATTAAATTATTCTTCCTTGTTCCTTTATTTAGTTCTTTGCTTAAGTTTTTGTGTTTAAATAAATATTGCTTAAATAAAATGTGGAAATAATTTGAAAAAAAGAT
>Ga0172369_10003396_pt1 | contig 21013 bp, 12 predicted proteins | sample LakKiv25m_FD_114539 | JGI IMG/M metagenome (GOLD analysis project Ga0172369, IMG submission 114539) | Freshwater microbial communities from Kabuno Bay, South-Kivu, Congo - kab_022012_11.25m | ecosystem: Environmental > Aquatic > Freshwater > Lake | place: Democratic Republic of the Congo...
CACCGCAGCATGATCGGCTGGGCGCCGGTGCCGGTGACGCATGGCCTGACATTCGGCGAACTGGCGCAGTTCTACAATGGCGAGTTGGGCTTGCAGAGCGACCTGACCGTCGTGCCGATGAGTGGCTGGAAGCGTTCGATGATCTGGGAGGACACCGGCCTGCGCTGGGTGGCGACTTCGACTGGCATCCCGACACTCACCAATGCGCATCTGTACGTGGCTGCCGGCATGGCAGGCGGCGCGGGGACCAACATCGACGATGGTGTCGGCTCGCAACGCTATTTCGAGCGCATCGGCGCTGCCTTTGCCGACGCCGACCAGTTTACGGCGGCCATGAAGCAGGCGTCGCTTCCCGGCGTGCATTTCGAGGCCGTGCGCTACCGCCCCGGTCGTGGCCCGTACCGCGGCTGGGCGCTGCAAGGCGTTCAAATGAAGGTGACCGATGTGCGCTCGTTCCGCCCGTTGCGCACCGCGTTGACCGCGCTCGTCACCTTGCACAAGCTCTATCCAGGCAAGTTCAAAGTGCTGAACTGGCGTCGCTTTGCCCGCGTGTGGGGCAACCGCGCCGTGCTCGGCGCCTTGAAGCGGGGTGACGCAGCCGAGCGCATCGAGGCCTCGTGGCAGCCCGACCTGGAGCGCTTCGCGGTGCAGCGCCAGAAGTACTTGCTCTACATGTAGGGCCGCTGCATGTCTGTGCTCCCCGTCCTGGCTCAAACTTCAAGCCGACTGCTGTTCGTCGACCTGTTGCGCGGTCTCGCGGCGCAAGTGATTGTCTGGCACCACCTCGCCTTCTACGGCCCGTTGTCCGACACGGCCTATCCACTGGCCCGCCGTCTCATCGACTTCCTATATGAGTACGGCAGATTCGCCGTGCAGATCTTCTTCGTCGTCGGCGGCTTTCTCGCTGCGCAATCGCTCGCCAAGGCAGGAGCCCTGAATTTGCGCAGCGTCGCCAAGGTCGCCATCGGGCGCTACCGCCGCATCGGCTTGCCGTACCTCGCCAGCCTCGTCATCGCCATCGCCGCCAACAGCCTGGCCGATCGGTGGATGGATCACGACTCCATCTCCAGCGTGCCGGGATTGCCCTCCATCCTCGCCCACATGGTCTTCTTGCAGGACATCCTGGGCTTCGAGAACATCACCGCCGGCATCTGGTACATCGCTATCGAGTTTCAGCTTGTCGTACTCGTGTTTGCCATCACCGCAGCCAGCCAGGTGATCGCGAGCCGTTTCGGTTCCAGCATGCGCATCGGCGCCGACGGTCTGGCGCAGTGCGTTTTTTGGGCGCTCGCCATCGCCGCCTTGTTCGCGATCAACCGCGATAGCGACTTCGACATGTGGGCCCCCTACTTCTTCGGCAGTTACTTCGTCGGCATGTTGCTGCAGCGGACCTTGGCAAGACGCGCCTCCGTCGCCGCTTTTGCCAGCTACCTCGCGCTCTTGGCTGCAGCCGTCACCATCGAGTTCCGCCCGCGCTTGCTCGTCGCGTCGGCTGTCGCCCTCCTTCTGTTCGGCGCGGCGCGGCTCGGCGTGTTGGCGACGTGGCCGGACAATCGCGTCACGCAATACTTGAGTCGCACCTCCTATAGCCTGTATCTTATCCACTTTCCCGTGTGCCTTGTCGTCAATGCATTCGTGTGGCACCACACCATCGCGCCGCTGGCGGCTGTCGGCGGCATGGTGCTTGCGTTTGCCCTGAGCCACCTGGCGGCCGCGGCCTTCTATCGCTTCGTCGAGGCGCCCTGCCTGCCCGCGGCGGTCGACGCCAAGAGCCTGCCCGTCGCCGTCAAACCATGACCTCTGTCCGAAAAGGGCGTATCGTACCGGCCCCTCCGGAGGTATCCCATGTTCCGCTCTCAGCTCGTCTTTGCCCTCTGCCTCTCGCTGGTCGCGCTCGCCTGCGGCGGCGGATCCGATGATGCAACCAAGGCTTCTGATGCTGGCGGTGTCAAGGACGGCGGCACCGTGACACAACCCGGCGTCGCGACGCCGCCCACCACCACCTGCGCCAAAGCGTTGGCCAAACCGTCGGCCGGCACCTGCGACGTCATCAAGGGCACGGGCGGCACGGTGTTGCGCGGCACCGTGCTCGCGCCGGACCAGCTGTTCGTAGGCGGCGAAGTGGTACTCGATGCCAAAGGAATGATCGCATGTGTCGGCTGCGATTGCGCCGCGACTGTCGGCTACGCGACGGCAACAACGCTGAATTGCGGCGATGCGGTGATCTCGCCCGCGCTCATCAACACCCATGACCACATCACCTTTGCGCAGAATTCGCCCAAGCCGCACACCGAGAAGTACGATCACCGTCACGAGTGGCGCAAGGGTGCGAACAAGAAGACGATCATCAAGGTTCCCGGCGCGCCCAACGGCACGACGGACGAGGTGACGTCGTGGGGCGAATTGCGCTTCCTGCTCGGCGGTGCGGCGTCGACGATCGGCTCGGGCGGCGTCAAGGGCATGCTGCGCAACCTGGACCAGAATGACCCGATGCAGGGCGGCTTGGGCAAAAAAGCCGTCGATTTCGAGACGTTTCCGCTGGGCGACGCGACTCCGGCCTCACTGACTGCGCTGCCGACGACCTGCACCTACAAGATCGCGGCGACTGACGCCGAGATCGTCAAGGAATCTTCATTCCTGCCGCACATGAGCGAGGGCGTCGATGAATCCGCACACAACGAGTTCGATTGCACTGATGGCATCAATGCCCAGGCCAACTACCAGCATCCGCAGACGGCGTTGATTCATGCGGTGGGCTTGCAGGCCGTGGATGCGCGGCTGGCGGCGAACAACGGCGTGTCGATCGTATGGTCGCCGCGCTCGAACATCGATCTCTATGGCTTTACGGCCAATGTCACGATGTACGCCAACATGGGCATGAACATCGCCCTGGGCACCGACTGGAGTGCGTCTGGCAGCATGAACCTGCTGCGCGAACTGGCCTGCGTCGATGCGTACAATCAGGCGAACCTGGGCGGCTTCTTTTCCGACTACGAGATGTGGCGCATGGTCACCGAGAACGCCGCCGAGGCGGCCAAGATGGCCGATGTGCTGGGCAAGATTGGCGTCGGACGGCCGGCCGACATCGCCATTTTCGCTTCGCACGGCAAAGGTGCCTATGCCAGTGTCATTCGCGCAGAGCTGGCGGACGTGGCGCTGGTGTTGCGCGGCGGTCTGGTGCTGCATGGCGACGCAGCGCTGGTCGATGCGCTCTCGCCCGACGGCGGCGCGGGCTGTGAGGTGCTCGCGGACTGCCTGTCCGGCAAGAAGGTCTGCGCCAAGCGCGAGTTCGGCACGACGATTGGCGAGTTGAAGGCCACCATTGGCACCGCGTATGAACTCTACTTCTGCGGCATTCCGACCGGCGAACCGTCGTGCGTGCCGTCGCGCCCCGGCAACTTCACCGGCATACCGAGCGCCGGCGACAGCGACGGCGACGGCATCGCCAACGCCAAGGACTTGTGTCCGACCGTGTTTTCCGCCATCCGTCCAATGGACAGCGGCATCCAGCAAGACGTCGACGGCGACGGGCAGGGCGATGCGTGCGATGTCTGCCCCGTGTCGGGCGACAACAAGAACTGCGCGAAACGCACGGTGACAATTGGCGTTCCTGGCGACGCGGGCGCCACGGATTCCGTTGTCGGCGACGCCGGCAGCACGGACCTCGCGTCTGTCGATGCGGGACCGCCGCAGGTTGTCGGCATTGCGCAAGCGCAGACGATGACCGACGGCGCGCTCGTCGAGATCCACAATGTTTGCATCACTGCGATCCGCGTCGCCACGACCGGCACCGCGGTGTGGGTGCAAGATCCGAACCTCAAGGAGCATGCGGGCGTTGTTGTCTACAGCAAGGCGGCAGTGACCGTGAAGGTGGGCGACCAGATCGAGGTGGTCGGCACACTGACGACCTTCAACGGCCTGCGGCAGATCGCGACGCCGACCGTTACGCCCCAAGGCGCCTGCCCGGCCGTGATCCTGCCCATCGACGTAACGCCGGACGCCATCGCTACGGGAGGGCCGATGATGTCGGCGTACATGAGCATGTTGGTTCAGGTTTCCGATGTGTCGGTGACGGTCGCGGCGGCCAAGGCGTCCGATGATTTCGTGGTCACGGGCAAGCTCGCTATCTCGCCGTACGTGTTCGCGTTCGATGCGACGCAGTACAAGGCCGGTGCCGTGTTCAAGACGATTCGCGGCGTGGTCGATTACTTCAAAGATCACAGCAAGATCGATCCGCTCAGCGCCGCCGACCTCGTGCCGCAGTAGGGTCAGCCGCCTGCGTTGACCGTGTACACGACGGCTTTTTGCGGCAGTGTGAATGGCTTGTCGAAACAGGTCGGACTCACGACGTCGCCGACGCTGCCGGTGGCCATGACCTGCGAGCCGAAACAGAACGTTGCCGTGTAGTTGCCGGCGGGCGCGGGCGTGGCGACCATGCAGCCTTTGGCGGTGTCCAGCGTGCGCAAGCGACCATCCCAAGTCAGGGCTACGTTGCCCTTGTTGGCATTCTGGGTGAAGTTGACGATCCGGTGCTCGACGGAAGCGCATATCGTTCCTGGTGAATCGCAGGTCGGTGTGTCGCAGCGATCGAACGCCACGACGGGTTTGCCGTCCTTGCGGATGCGCACCCAGTCCGGTGCGCCGTGCTCGCCGAATTGTTGCACGTAGACGTTCTCCGGCACATCGCTCACATAGTTGAGCACGAAACTGATGGGATTCGGCGTCGTTGCCGTGCGGTTGTCCACGCGGACCAGGCCTGTAAAGGACGGCGTGTCGACTTGGACTTCCAGGTCCCCCAGATCGCGATCGGCGTGGCCGAGCATCGCAAAGTCCACGCAACCCTTTGCTGATTTCACCGCTCCAGGCCCACCGTAGGTCCAGGCCTGGCAGGGGCCATCGGTGTTCATATCGACGATGACATAGGGAAAGCCGCCGTGGAAGTCGTCGCAGTGTGAGCCGTAGTACGCGCCGGTATTGGAGTAGTCGAAGATGAGGCTGACGCACGCATGGGCGATCGGATCAAGACCAGCGACAGCAAAGCGAATCGAGTTGATGGGAAGACCGAAGAAGGTCAGGGTTTTGGGATCGAGCGTCAGAACAGCAAGCGGCGCGGCGGCAGCGGCGTCGGGTGCCGTGTCCGCTGCGCCATCGCCCGGTGCGCCCACGTCGGCCAGATTGGCGGTGTCGGGCGGCAGGGCGTCCGGCGTGCCGGCGATGCTTGAGTCAAAGCTGGCGTCGCCGCTCAGGATCTTGCCGGTAGTGGGCACATCCGGTGCGGCGGAGCAAGCGGCGAGGACGAGGAGGGCCAGGAGGTTGCGCATGCCTGCAGTGCACGTCAGGTCGCGGCTGCGGTCAAGGGGCGATTCGGCGACGGGCAGCTTGACATTCGCGCGCTCCCAGTTGAATCTGCCTCCCTTCCACTGAGTTGCTGCGCTGGGAGGCACGCTTGAACGACGAAGTCCTGCTCGAAACACCGCCCGCGACTGCACCGGCGACCGCGGTGCCATTGCCGCCCGACGAGGCGACGACCGCGCCGATTCTCGATCTTGCGCCCAGTTGCGCGCCTCCCGCAGATGGGATCGATCTCATCACGGCGCGTGTGCAGGCGGTGGTGCAGGCCGAGACCGAGCGAATCCTCGGCGCTTTCGAGCACAAGCTCGCGTACGACGCCACCAAGCAGCGTCAAGTCGACGCCTTGCACGAGGAGGTCCAGCGTCACCGTGCCGGACTCGTAGCGCGCGCCAACCGGCCGTTGGTTCAAGGCGTCATCCGCCTGCATGACGATCTGGACAAGCTGCTGATCGCGCTGCGCGCAAGGCCGGCGGCGGAGTTGACGGCGGCGAAGTTCTTCGGACACTTGCAGGAAATCCAGCAAGACATCGAGATCCTGCTCGACCAGAACAGTGTCACGACCTACCGCGAGCAGGACGACGAGTTCCGGCCGACGCGCCAGCGAGCTGTTGGACGGGTCGGCACCGCGCTCCCTGAACTCGCCGGCAAGGTCGCAGAGCACCTGCGCCCAGGATTCGAGATCGGCGTCGAGATTCTGGAAAAGGAACGTGTTTCTCTATATTTCACTGAGCCGGCAGCCACGCCGTCCGCACCCATTGAACCCGCACCTGCGCCTTCGGAGGAAAGTCCATGAGCAACCAAGATCGCGTGTACGGCATCGATCTCGGCACGACGTACTCGTGCATTGCCTACGTCGACGGCAACGGCAAGACCGCCATTGCCAACAACTCGGAGGGCCAACCGACCACGCCGTCAGTGGTTCTCTTCGAGAGCGCTGGCAACATTGTTGTCGGCAAGGCAGCAAAGGATTCCGCCTACATCAATGCCGACCGCGTCGTGTCGACCGTCAAGCGCGTGATGGGCGATCCGACGTGGTTTTTCTCGTGCGATGGCCAGGATCATCATCCGCAAGACGTTTCCTCGTACATCCTGCGCAAATTGGTCGCCGACGCGGAAATCATCACCGGCGACAAGATTACGGACGTGGTCATCACGTGTCCTGCCTACTTCGGCGTGACTGAAAAGGAAGCGACGCGTCAAGCGGGCATTCTCGCCGGCCTCAATGTCCGCTATGTCATTCCAGAACCAACGGCGGCCGCGATAGCATACGGCTTGGAGGCGACGAGCGATCAGACCATTCTGGTCTTCGATCTCGGCGGCGGCACGTTCGATATCACCATGATCACGATCACGAAAGAGGCCATTACGGTGATTTGCACTGGTGGCAACCATCAGCTCGGCGGCAAGAACTGGGACGAAGAAGTCGCAAACTGGCTTGCCCAGGAGTTTGCCAACAAACTCGGCATTTCGAGCGACCAGTTGACTGAAGACCGTGAAACATGGCAGGAATTGCTCAACGCTGCGGAGAACGCCAAGGTTTCGCTCAGCAGCCGTGAGAAGGTCCAGCACCCGTTTCGCCACAGCAGCGGTCGGGCAGTTGCGGAGCTGACGCGCGAGAAGTTTGACGAATTGACGGCGCACCACCTGCAACTCACGTTGAGTTTGACGGACGAATTGCTCGCCACCGCGGCAGCGAAGGGGCACGCGACGGTGGACAAGCTGCTGCTCGTGGGTGGGTCCACGTACATGCCGCAGGTCATCGATGCGGTGAAGCGGAAGTACCCGTTTGAAGTCATGCAATTCGATCCGAATCAGGCCGTCGCCAAAGGGGCGGCGCTGTTCGGGTTCAAGTGCCAGATCGACGACCAGATCAAGCGCTGGATCGCGGAAGAAACTGGCGTGGACGTCGCGAATGTCGAAACCGTCGCGCCCGAGATGCGTGCCAAGGCCGAGGCCGTCGTGGCCCAACAACTCGGTCTGTCGCTGCCGGGGTTGAAGAAGGCCGTCGGACCCAAAGTGCGCAATGTGACCTCCAAGAGCTTCGGTATTGTTGTCGAAGATACAGCCGGTTTGGAGCGGGTGGCCAACCTCATCGTGATCGACGCGCCAGTGCCGTGCACGATATCGCAGGTATTCGGGACAGCCCATGCCAATCAGGAAGGCGTTACCCTGCGGTGCATGGAGAATACGCAACGTGTCGGCCCGGAGTCTGCACTCGAACTCGATACGTCCAACGAAGTCGGCATGGCGGAGATGGTTTTCGCGCACGGTCTGCCCAAGGGCTCGCCCGTCGAGATCACGTTTGTACTCGGTGAAGACGGGTTGCTCAGCGTCGCTGGCCGGGATCCAACCACCGGCGCTGCGGTGGACGCCCAATTCAAGACGCAGTCGATTCTCAGTGAGGCGGAAATCGAAGCAAAGGTGAGCCGCAACCTGGCGATAAGGATTTCCTGAAGCCGCCGTCCACATCGGTGACGGCTGCATCCGGAGGGGACGCATGGGACTCGCTGTGGGGATCGATCTGGGCACGACCAATTGCGCGGTTGCGTGGTTGGGGCAGGACGGCAAACCTGTCGTGCTTCCGAGCGCCGAAGGGCGTCCCATCACACCGTCGGTGCTTTGCTTCAAGGACGGCGAAATCCTGGTCGGCGATGCAGCCAAGGACTTGCAACGCTTAGGAACTTGGCCGATAGCTGCCTTTTTCAAGCGGCAGATGGGCGACCCGCTCTTCCTGTTCCACGCTGCTGGGGTGGACTACACAGCCACGGACCTGTCGGCGCTGCTGCTGCGCAAACTCAAGGCCGATGCCGAAGTGCGGGCAGGCGAGACTATTACGCACGCAGTGATCACGGTGCCTGCCTATTTCCGCGACGGCGAGCGCAAGGCGACGATTGCCGCTGGCGCGGCTGCGGGTCTGGAGGTGTTGCAGGTCATCAACGAACCGACCGCCGCGGCCGTTGCCTATGCCGTCCAGCGCTCGGAAATACACCAGAATATGTTAGTCTATGATCTTGGCGGCGGCACGTTCGATATCACGCTGCTGGGGCTGTCGGCCGAGGGCGTGCAAGTCAAGATTTCGGATGGCGACCACCAACTTGGCGGCAAGGATTGGGACGAGCGCGTCATCGAATACCTGGCCGATCAATTTCGCAACGAGTTCGGCGTGGATCCGCTGGAGGACAGCGATAGTCTGGCGGATTTGCTGGTGCTGGCAGAGGATGCGAAGAAACGACTGACCTCTATGACCTCAGCCACTTTGACGCTCAAGTACGCCGGCCATACGGGTCGCTATGTGTTGGAGCGGGCCAAGTTCGAGGAGTTGACCGCGGACCTCATGGAAAGGACGGTGTCGTTGACGCGGCGGGTGTTGGAGGACGCGCACCTGGAAACGCAAGACATCCATGGGGTCCTGTTGGTCGGTGGCTCGACGCGCATGCCCATGGTCCATGCCTATGTCACCAAGACATTCGGCAAACCTCCGATGGGAGGCGTCAACGTCGATGAGGCGGTGGCGCTTGGTGCCGCTGTGGTCGCGGGCGGGCTCAAGCCGCGTGCGGGAGTACAATTCAGGCTGAGCGGCAGAACACGCACCGTCGATGTCACCAACCACAGCCTGGGCATGATCGCCATCAACCCGGATCAGAGCGCCTACGTCAACAGCCCGATCTTACCGAAGAATCGTGTCGTTCCCTGCGTTGACACCCGTCCGTACCAGCACCGCACGCGGCGTGGCGGCGACAATTTGCTCGAGGTCTACATGACCCAAGGCGAGAGTGAGGGGCCGGGCGAGGTATCCTACATCGGACGTTACGCGATCCACGGCATTCCGCACGATCCAAAAGGGATATCGATTATCCATATCAGTTACCACTACGACGCGAGCGCCACTGTCCAGGTCACCGCCACCGTGGCGGGCGACGCGCGACCGCTCGCGGTCACGGTGGAACCGCTGCCACCTGATGTGCCCGCGCGCTTCCTGGAGCCGCCGGAACGCCATAAGATTCAACATGTCACGGCCTACCTCGCCTTCGACCTGTCGGGTTCGATGTCCGATGAACCGCTGCGCAACGCCAAGAGCGCTGCGCACGGCTTCCTCACCAAGACGGACCTGAGCCACTGCTCCGTGGGCATCATGGCCTTCTCTGACCGCGTGCTCACCAAACTCGCTGCCAGCCAGAATGCCCGCAATATCGAACGCGCCATCGACGGATTGACGGTCGGCGAGACAGGCGGATGCAATGGCGCTGAGCCGTTTTCCGAAGGCCTGGCGCAGCTCCAATCTATTGAAGGACGTCGCTTTTTCATCGTGTTGACCGATGGCGCATGGTCGCGGCAAGGGGCGGCCATCGAGGCGGCACGCCGGTGCCACGCCGCCGACATCGAAGTCATCGCCGTCGGCTTTGGCAGCGCCGATCAGGCGTTCTTGAAGGCGGTCGCATCCAGTGACGAGGGCAGTTTCTTCACGTCCATGTCAGGGCTGGTCGAAACGTTTTCCAATATTGCTCAAGTGCTGACTGAACTCCGGCATCCGGCGCGGCCAAGGGCGGCGGCCTGTTCGCCGCATTTCGTGGAGCGATGAAATCTTGAGTGAGAATTACTACGTCCTGCTCAAGTTGGATCCGTCCGTCGACGACTGGGCGATCATCGAGGCAGCCATCCTGCAACGGCGTCGCGATTGGGGGCTGCACAAAAACCAGGGAACTCCGGCGCAGCGGCGCTCCGCGGAACGAACGCTGGCGCTGATTCCCGACATGGAGATGCGGCTCAAAGATCCGGCGCAGCGACGCGCGATTGCGCAAGAGGCCGTCAAGGAACTGCAGGCGGGTCAAGCCAAGCAACTGGAGGAACTCGACGGGTTGATCAAGGTTCTGACCCAGAACGAGGTCGAGCCGGAGATGGTGCAGACGCTGGCCAAGCAATCGGGAGTGAGCGAGGCGAATGTGACAGCGCGGCTTCTGGCGCGCGGCATTGCTGTGGTGGCGGGCCGTCCTGCCGCAGCGCGGCCGCGGCCCAAGCTGGACCCGACTGCGGCGCGCGACATCCGCAACCTGTTGGACAAAATCAACTGCAAGGATCTGTATGCACTTCTTGGTCTGTCGCCAAGATCGTCGCCCAAGAGTCTGTACGACGCTGCGTTGGAAATGGAAAAGGAACTCGGCCGCAAGGGAATGACTGACGCGGATACGTCCGCCCGCAGGAACCTGTGCGGTCGCTGCATGGCGCTGTTCCAGACTGCTGATAGCAAAGAACGCTATGACAACTCGATCGAAATCGAGGCGATGCAGGGTCTGGACAAGAAGCTGCTGATCGTGGGCGCTGACCACGTGATCGACGCTACGGAGCTGAATCTCCTCGTCGAGGCGGCGCGGCAACTCGGCGTGAAGGCGGACGTGGCGCAGGCGTACATCGAGGAATTTGCGCGCGATAAAGGCTGGAAGGTTCAAAAGGTACAGGTTGTGGCGGCTGCCAATCTGCGCTGTTGCGGATTCTGTGGGGCGCTGGCGCGGGATCCCAAGGCCGATCGCTGCACGGCCTGCGGGCAATTGCTCATCCAGCCCTGTCCGCGCTGCCAACATCCAACGCCTACCGAGGAGCAGGCTTGCGGCCAGTGCGGCTGCGGCACGGGCGATGCGCCGCTGGTGCAAGGGTTGCTGAGGGAAGGCAAGGAGTTTGCCGCGTCCGGAGATTTCGTCAAAGCGCTAGCTTGTCTCGACCGGGCCCTGATCTACTGGGATGGCTGGGCGCCAGCGCTCGAAGAAAAGCGTCGAATCGAACGTGTTCGGCGCAACCACGCAGAGGCGGTTGCGACCATCCACGGACTCGTGCAGGCGCGCAAATTGGAGGCAGCGCAAGGCGCTTTGGATCGTTTGGTTGTTGAATACGGTCGTGCGGGCACGGAAATCCCGCAACAGGCCGTCCGTGAGGGCATGCGTCGTGCGGCCGATGCCTTTGGCGCGGCGGAGGCACTGCGGCGATCGGGCAAGACCGAAGATGCCGTAGGCCGCTACAGCGAGGCATTGAGCCACTGCGCCGATTTCAAGGCTGCGCAGGCAGCCATGGAGGCCTGCCCACCGCCAGCACCGACCGGCCTCGCAGCCAGCCTTGCTGGCGCGACGGCGCGCCTGATCTGGCAACCCGTGCGCGCTCAGGGCAGCCTGAGCTATTGCGTCGTGCGCAAGGCCCAAGGGTCGCCGACCAGCCTTGCTGACGGCGAGCGCGTGGCCGAAGTCACGGGTACCCAATGCGACAATCCGAATCTTCTCTCAGGGACTCCATGGTTTTACTCCGTCTACACGGTGCGCGCTGGTGTCGCGTCGGCGGCAGCCGCTACCTGTGGCCCGGTCCTTGTCGTGGCCGATGTCGACAGCGTCATTGCGGAGGCTGGAAATGGGCAAGTGGCGCTGCGTTGGCGCCGGCCTCTGGGCGCTACCGCAGTCGAAATCCTGCGCGGGGCAGCGCTGGTGCCCGTGTCCGGCGATTCCGCGCTCGACACGGGACTTGTCAACGGTCAGCGTGTTTCGTATCAGTTGGTCGCGCTGTTTGCCAACCCGCAGGATCCGCACAATCCGTTGCGGGCGCCGGGTGTAACGGTCCATGCCCAGCCGGTGGCACCGCCCCAACCCGTGGTCGATCTGGCGGCGCGGCGCACGGATCGGACGGTCGTGCTGACTTGGACCCAGCCGGTCGGCGCTGACGTCCAGATTCGCCAAATGCGGCAAATGCCCGCGCACCAATCCGGTCGCATTGTCGCGCTGAGCGAGGCCGACCGCTTCGGTTCTCTCGTGCGCATCACCGGGCGCGGCGCGACGCAGATTCAACTGGAGGGTCAAGGACGTATCACATTCGTGCCTCTGTCAGTGATTGCGGAGACGGCCGTCGTTGGCAAGGCCGTCACGGTCACGACGCTCGACGATGTCGCGCACCTCGCGGCGCGCCGCCAGGGAATGTCGATGGAACTGACCTGGGAGTGGCCCGCCGGAGCCGCCGAAGTGGCGATCGCTTGGGGCCATGCGGGCTTTGTCGCATCTCCAACAGAACCGGCAGATGGCAGGGTGCGTGTGACGCGCGCAGAGTATGATCGGCTTGGCCTCTGGCAACTGCGCAATGCTCCTCCGGTTCGTCACTACTTCACCGTTTGCGTTCGAGATGTGGAGGCGGACGCCTGCTCGCCGGGCGTCCAAGTGCTCGAAGCGAGCGGCACGGAAGTCCAGGTCGACTATCGGGTCGTGTGCAAGCGTGGTTTTCTCGGGTTCTCGGCGCGCGAAAACTGGGTCCGGCTGTCGTGCCGCGATGCCGTCGAACTGCCTGCCATTGTCGCCGTCCTCAAGCCGGCCATGCCACCCTTGCGCCCGGAGGACGGCAGGGCCATCGCCAGCGCCGAGCGCGTCGCATTTCAGGCTGGCGTGGCACGCTTGGACCTGCCTGCGGATTGCGGCAAGGGTTTCATCAAGTTGTTCTTCCAGGATGGTCGCCACGCACGGGAATTTCGCCTGCTGCCGGCGGCCGCCGATGACCTCAAGGTGGTTTGATGGCTTTGCTCGATGTCCTGAAGAACAAGCAGCGCGAACTGTGCCCATTTTGTTTCGAGTATTTCCTGCTCGGCCAAACGCCGTTTCGCTGCACCAGCCCGATGTCGCGCTGCGCCCCGGAGCAGGACGCCGTGTTGCTCAGCCAGTGGGGCGACAACCGCAACCTGGGCAAGGTCTTGCCGGCGACTGGCAGGTTCGTGCGCAACATTTGCTGTGCGGCGTGCAACCAGGAGAGCCGCAAACGTTTGTGCCCCGCCTGTCATGCGGATTTGCCTTCGACGATGGGCGATTACAGGAACGTCGTGTTTGCCGTCATCGGCGCCAAGGCCGCCGGCAAGAGCCACTACATTGCGGTGCTCATCGAGCAGATCAAAAAGCGTGTCGGCCCGGCGCTCGATCTGCTCATCGAGGCCATGAATGAAGACACGATCAAGCGCTACCGCGAGGAATTCTATGGACCCGTGTACCGCGACGGCACGGTGATCAAGGCGACGATGTCCGGTCTGGCCAACCGCGACGTGCGCATGCCGCTGGTCTATAGCTTGACGATTTCCGGCAAGGGACTGTTCGGTCGCACGACCCGCGAGGCTGCGACCATGGTGTTTTTCGACACGGCGGGCGAAGATCTGAACGACGAGGACACGATGTCCTCCGTGAACAAGTATATCTACCGATCCGATGGGATCATCCTGCTGGTTGATCCTCTGCAACTCGGCGATGTGCGGGCGCGTTTGGGCTCGACGACTGCGCTTCCACTCGTCAACAGTGAGACGGCGGACATTCTCGACCGCACCACGCGCCTCGTGCTCAAGGGGCGCGTGCTCAAGGAAACGGATCGCATTCCGATTCCGATTGCCGTGACCTTCTCGAAATTCGACGCGGTACTGCCCCTCATCGATCCGCAATTCCAACTCAATGCCGAGCCGCGCCATGTCGGCGGCTTCGACGGCCGCGATTTTCGTGCCATCAACAGCGAAATGATGGCGCTTCTGGACAGTTGGGGCGGTCAGGATCTGGTGCACAAGGTGCGGACGCGCTATGCCGCATACGGCTTTTTCGGGTTGACGGCACTCGGCTGCAATCCACACACCGATTCCAAGATTCCACGCGTGCAGCCGCGGCGTGTGGAGGATCCCTTCTTGTGGCTGCTGGCGCAGAACAAGCTGATTCGCACGGTGGAGTCATGAAGCAAAACTCAGTTCTGCAACACTACTATACGTCGTGCCAGAAAGGGCTCTCTGGTTATGCCGGTTTTCAGAGTCGCGCCGAGACGCCGGGTTTGCGGGCGCAAGACCGGCGCGAACTGGAGTCCAAGGCTCTGTACCAACCGCCGCGCGACCTTCCGAGAGAGCCGGATGCCGACGCTATCGCGGCGAATTTTCCGCGCGCATTTCGCTTCTTTCAGCTGGCTTCCGGGCACCAGGCACTAGCGCGCTCGACCTACGTGGGCCAGGACTACTCCATGCGGTGGGGCAACTACTTCGTGCATAGTCTGGTTCTTGAAGGGGGAACTGCGCCCGCCTGGCCCATCGACGCCTACGCATGGCCGGGCTGGGAGACACGGCTTGTGCCCGATCTCGACGACGCGATGCCCGAGCCATTGCCACTTGTAGACGCCGCGGAAATCACCCACACCGCTGATTTCGCGTTTTCCGAGCTGCAGACCTTCCTGGGCGAAGGCAAGAACCGCGTTGGCCTATTGAGCAGCATGGTGCGCGCCGTCTTTCAGCGCTCGACGGATCACCGGGCAATTGTCATCCGCGCGGCCACAGAGCTGGACGGTGTGTATTGGATCGCCTGCATGCAGAAGGCCTTCCCGCCTGCCTGCGCGGCGACCTTGAGCTGTTCGACGTACCAATTCGACCCGCGCAGCCACATGGCTCTCAACGCAACACTCGGGGAAACAGATTTCCTGTTCGACGAGTCAGAGCGCCGCTTTCAGTTCTACGTTTTCGACATGGTTGGCGGGCAGCACAGCGATGTACGTGAAAGTATGCTCGAATATGCGGACACGGTGGCGCACTGGATGGCGACGGATCCAGAGCGGGTGGAGGGGCTGCACCGCTTTGCTGCTTGCTTCGAATTCTCAGATATCCACGAAGACTTGATGCACCTGCTGCGGCTTTACCGGTGCGCGGGGGCCGACGCGCCGCCGTTGTCCAGTCAGGAAGTAGGCGCAATGCTTTCGTTTGTGAGCAGGCGTGGGAGATCCGACGCGATCGAGCGAGTCCTGCCAATGTTGGCAAGTGTCGTGCGCAATCTCGGCGACCAGAATACGGCCGACGACTGGGCCGCGGTGATCGGCGTGCTCACGCAAGGTGCAGCAAAGACTAAGAATCCAGAGCACCTGCGCCGGGCGGTTGCTGCCTGGCTGGCCGCGTTCGACAAGCTGGTCCTCGTGGGGGATGCGCGCGGCAGTGCGATCCTGGCCATGCGCGAGGGGCTTGAATTGGCGCAACCTGACGGAGCGGCGATGCTGGCGGAGCAGTTTCTTGCTGCGGACCACGTCCAGGTCGTTCATGCCGCGGTCGTGCGGTTGCCAGCGCAGTCGCTGGCCGTGGTGGCGACCGCACTGGTGCGCTGCGGCGCGGTCGCGGGCTGGGATCCGATGCGTGTGGAGAAGCGGCGCCGCGAACTGGTTGCGGAGGTCCTCACCCATCCAGCAAGTGCAACGATGGATTGGCAATGGGCTTTCTTGCCATGCGAGACGGAGCAAGCCGTAGAGGGCATGGCGCAGTGGGCGATGGCCCTCCTGGCCGAGTCGGCCGCAGCCGGGAACGTGACGCCGGCCCTGGCAGACCGCCGCACCCGCGAGCTGGGCGAGGCTCTCGCCGCGTCCCTGGCGGCGCGGCCCGAGACCGCGCGCTGGACCGTCGTGAACCATCTGAAAACAGATCCTGCCCATGTCGGTCTGCTGGTGGCGGAGTGGCAGGCGGCGTTGGGTCGGGAAAGGTCGCCGCGCGCCGCCTTCGCGCGCTACGCTGCGGCTGTGCTGCGGGAGCCGTCGGCGCTACGCGAAACGGGAGCCGCCGAAATTGTTGAGCGATTCCTCGCATTTCTGAGCCCAGACGAAGTCATCACCCAAGCCTGCGAGTGGGTCGAGGATGGGTATTGCCAATTCCTGCCCGACGCTGTCACGCAAAAGGTACTTGGTCTTGCGGCTGAGCGTGTAGGTTTCGGATCAGGAACTGCAACATCCGACCATTTGGCCCGCAAGATTGCGCAGGTGGCTGCGACGCATCGCCTGCCGGTGCCCTCGGTTCGGCTCACGGTGCGGGCAGCGGCGGTGCGCGCGCGTGAGCAAGCGGATGGCTGGCCGCAATTGGGGTCGCTGCTGGAGACCGTCGATCTGTCCATCTACAAACAGGTCTTGACCGAGGTTGTCTTGCCGGCATTGCGCGCCGCGCACGAACCTGACGCGGTGCACCGGATCCTGATCGCCGCCGCGCCGTCGGCGCGGATCGAGCACTTCCGACAGGCGCACGAGGCATTCGTGGCAGGCTGTTGCGACGGGATGTTGCGGGCTTCCGACCGAGCAACGATCGCTGCATGGTTGCTGCTCAAGGACGCGGGTGCGGCCGCGCGAGGACTCCAAACGATGCGCGCTGATACGGTCGAGCAACTGGCAGTCCGTGTCGGTGCGCTTGGGGACAGCGCCGCCGCCAATCTCGCTGAGTATGCAGAGCAACGGCAGCGCACGCGGCGCGAGGAGGCCGTCCTCTGGGACGCGTTCCTGGTCCGCGCCAGGGCGCTGCGTCCTTCGCTGTTCTCGAAGTTGTTCGGTGGCGGCCGCAAGTAGTGCAGGGGTGACAAAATGCGGGATTTCAAAGTGAAGAACCGGGAGCCGTCTGATGAACGCAACGCTGCCTGACAGTGGCGACATTGTTGGCGCCAGCACGGGCGGGCTCGGCCTACTGTGCGTCTTGTGCGCGGTCGGCCTCGCGGGCTACAGCTGCGAGGAATTCGTGGCGGACAGTGTTGCAGCCACCCGCACTTTCCTGGGCGGACGCCGCCCGTCGCCGGCCGCGGTGGCGTCTCAGGGGCCGGAGCCGGAACCCGCGGAGCGCATTGCGCCCGAGTCGCCCAAGCCACTGGTCTGGCAGAACGATTTGCCCAGGCGGTGCAGCGTCCGTGCCCAAACAGTCCAAATCCGGGCAGAGCCGTCGCCCAAGGCCAAACCGGTGCGCAAGGCCAAGGCGGGTGAGTCGTTCCTGTGCGATTTGCCGGTCAACGGTTGGTATCCACTGCGAACTTCCACGAGTCTGCTCGGCTTCCTGGCGACGTCGACCGTCACGATCGCGCCAGCGCCGGACCCCGCCGCCGAAGCGCAGAATGTGGCGCGGGAGCTGACACAGCAGATGCTGCGGCCAACGCTGAATACTGTCACTACGCTGCGCAAGATGGCCGAGGGCAGCGGCGGACAGGGACCGGCATTTGACGCGCTACCACTCGCGTTCCTGCGTGGGTACTTTGCGGCATTGAATGCTTCACCCGATACGGCGGGCCCGGCTGCCAGGGGCCTGGGTGCCTGTCCCGGCGGCACGCCCGGCGACGACTTGCTTTGGCCACTGGCGCAACGAGGATTTGGCGAGCCAGTGATCCTTGCTGCACAGGCCGTCGAGGGCACGTGGCTGGCCGTGACCGCGGGGGGAGGTGTGATTGGCGGCAAGCTCAACGTGCAGGCCGCGCCCGGCGATGACTGCGTCCTGACGATGCACCAGCACTTCTCCATACCGGACGCCGCCGATGACGCAACGATCCAATCCGCGTTGCGCAAGGCGGCGTCCATCAAGCGAATCTACGCCGTGCGCCGCGACCAGCAGACCGGCAGCGTCGTCCTCTACCCATAAGTCAAAGGCAACGCCCGTGCCACAACTGATCATTGCCGCCATCCTGATCTACCTCTACTACTTGCTGATCAAGTGGTTGTTCACTTCCGTAGGCCCAGGTTTCGTCTACTTCCTGTCGCTCGCGATGTCCTTTGCGGTTCCCGTCGCCTACGTCGGTGCGCTGATGAAGATATTCGGCCATCCCCCCGCGGAATTGGCCAAACGCTGGCGCAACTGGGGTTTCATCGGCGTCATTGCCCTTGTGGGCCTTGTGCAAATCGACATGCTGTACCTGGTCACGGGGACCGTGCTCGGTCAACTGCCTGTCGCGACTGCGTATGAAGTGCACTCGTGGCTCGCAAAGTTGGCGGAACAAGCCGTCATCAACCGTGAGGCGCGAGCCCTTGGTCGGGCGGCCTGGGGACTCGACGGCATGGCGCTGGTCCTCTTGTCAGCGGCGGTCAAGAGCGCGCTGCTCGTGCCGACTTTGCTCGCGATTCGCGGTCTGGCCTCGCCAGTTGCCGGCGTGACCCAGCCGGCGCAAGTCTCCTATTTTCACGGTCAGGCGTTGACCGACCTGGGCGATGTCGCGCAAACACTCATTCTCGATCTCGTCAAGCTCGTGCTCCTGGCGAACATGGCGATCGTCAAGGCGACCGCAGGACCGCAAGCGCTCTTCGTTTGGCCTTTGTCCGTCCTGGCCTACGTCGCGCTCGTGCCGCCTGTGATCATTGCGATTGGCTCTGCCGCGCTCTTGCTGGCACTGCACGCCATCGCCCTGGCCACCGTATGGGTCTTTGCCATGTTCGCGTCGATCGTCTTGATGGCGGCGGAGCGGGGCGTTGTGTTGGCGCGAACGGGCTATGCCAAATGCCCGCATGCCGAATGCCACGCCGCGGTCCCGCTGCCGGTATTCCTTTGCCCGCACTGTGGCGTGGAGCACGATCGCCTGCTGCCCGGTCGCTTTGGCGTTCTGGTTCGCGAGTGCCAATGCCGTGATGGTCGGCTGCCGACGCTGTTCTGGTTTGGCAAGCGCCAGTTGCGTTCGCTGTGCGCAAAATGCCGCAAACCACTCAAGGGCGAGTTGTTCGCCGAAAGCGTGCACATTCCCATCTACGGCGGATCGAGCGCGGGCAAGACGATGTTCATGATGGCTGCGATTTGGGAAATGCTCGAAGGGAAGGTCGCTTCTGTCGACGCCCATTTGATCGAAGAAACCAGTGACCGCGCCTACCGGGGGCATTGGAAACCGGACTTCGAGTCAGGGCGCCTGCGTGAGAAAACGGCACGCACCTTTCCGGACGCATTTCTGGTTTCGGTGCGCCGCAAACTCGGGCTGCCTGCGGCCGTCTACTTGTACGATCCGGCGGGCGAGGCGCTCTTGCGCGAAGCGGACTTGGACGCGCATCATTTCATCGAGCACATGGACGGTCTGGCTCTCTTGATTGATCCGCTCAGCTTGCCGTCGTTTGCCCAGAGGTACCGTGAAGCAGGCGGCCCCGACCAACGCGCCTCCACGTCCCAAGCGGATCCAGAGGTCGTCTTGGCCGAAGTGGTCAACCTGTTGGAGCGCCGTGGTAAGCTTTCGCGCAAGAAGGGCTCTCGCCAACGTGTCGCCGTCATCTTGACCAAAGCGGATTTGCCAGGTCTGGCGGCGGAACTGGGCATCCGTTTGGAGTCCAGCGTGCAACTCGCGCTGCAATGGGGGGACGTCGGCTTGGACGAGTCGGCGCGCATCCGCGCCTGGCTGGCCAATAGCGAGCCGCACCTCTTGCGCGTCCTCGAAACGCGCTTTGCTGACCTGCGGTTCTTTGCGGTGTCGGCGTTGGGTCACAGTCCCCAGCCAGGCAGGCCATTCGTGCCGCGCGGTGTCGCTGAGCCCATGGCGTGGCTCCTTTCGACGCGACGCGCCTTGCGGCGGCCGTTGTGGGCGCGCATCAGCGGCAGAGCCGCCGAAGTGGCAGCAGTGGCGGCGGTTCTTGTGGCCTTGGTCGTCGGGCCGCTGGTGGGCCTTCTTGTGTGGCTACGATCGTGATGTCGTGGCGCTCGGGGCGTGGTGTGGCGTCCAGAGCTTTCCGCTTGGGTGGGACTGAAGGGCAGGGTGCGCGCGATAGGATTTGAACCTATGACTCCCACCGTGTGAATCGAAAGGAGGCGCTTCTGGCGATTTGAGAATGCTGCAATATCGCGCTATTAGAAGACACCTGGGGACGCCAAAAGACGCCTGAAAGCACCAAAAAGTGACACCTGGGGTGACACCCGGCCTTTGGGTGTCACTTTTGAAGAAGCCAATGATTTTGCGGTATGGTCAAGGTGAGAGCCATGGTTTGAAGTCCTTCGGGTGCTCGTTGTCGGAACCTCGGCTAGCAGGAAGTCGCGCAGCGATGCTGGGTAGAGCACGCAGGCATCCAATACGACGATTTCTGTTAGATTCTGCACGGTTCAGTACAGCCCAAGGCGTTGCGCTTCCGCGGCGAGTTCGTCCAAGCAGGCATCGCGCCGCTCATCGTCCTTGGCTTTGTATGCCAGCACATCGGATGCCAACAAGCGCCGCTTCGTGCCGACCTTTCGGAACGGAATCTTTCCCGCATCCAGCAAGCCGATGAGGTGCGGTCGAGAAACCATCAACAAATCAGCGGCGTGTTGCGTCGTCAGCTCGGACTCGACCGGCACGACCGACGCCTTCTTGCCTTTTGCGAACAGCTTCAGTGCAGCAACGAGCACGTCCAAGGCCGCCGCAGGCAGTTCCACTTCGCCATCTTGTCCAAAGGCCAAGCGAACATCCTTCGCGTTTTTGATGGCTTCGATGGCATGTTGGGCGTCTCTGGCAGCTCTACCTGCGTCTTCGCGGCCCTTGCGCGGCGTAGGATGTTGAAGCGCTGTCGCTGGCATGAAGCACCTTCTTGCGCCGACGAAGGGAGTCCGGCGCCCAGGGACAGGGTAGTGTGTAAACGAAGCAACCGCAACAAGCGAAGCACGTGTTGCAGTGTGCCGGGCGGCACCCAGCGGCGGTCGCACCAGCCGTCGTCAGACAAGGCGTGCAGTGGACGCGCTTTGCAAGCACATTTTCGCGTTCAGCCACGCCATTCCTCCTCATGCGCCTGCATCCACGTAAGCAGCGCCTCTGCCTCGGCAGGACCGCGACCAGGGCTTGTGAGCAGGTCTGCGACAATCTGGCTCGGACTAGCTAGCACGACATTTTCGCGTAATACGGTGCGCTGGAACACGACATCGTCGTAGGGTTCGAGCAGCAACACGTTGACGCCGGCTTCGGCGGGTCTGAGGTCCAAATCTCCGGCAACA
>Ga0172369_10003398_pt1 | contig 20999 bp, 19 predicted proteins | sample LakKiv25m_FD_114539 | JGI IMG/M metagenome (GOLD analysis project Ga0172369, IMG submission 114539) | Freshwater microbial communities from Kabuno Bay, South-Kivu, Congo - kab_022012_11.25m | ecosystem: Environmental > Aquatic > Freshwater > Lake | place: Democratic Republic of the Congo...
CGGGAACGAAGAAAAAAATCCGCACCCGAGCCATCGTTTTTGACAACGAGCCGCAAGCCCCGGCGGCTGGATCACCGGCCACAGAGCTGGCAAAAGCGGCCAAGCCTGTCGCCAAGGGCGATTGCAGTGGATTGCCGCCGGACGTGAAGGCCAATGCCGTCGATTTCCCGATTCAGTTCAAGGTGGGAAGTGCAGAAATCAGTGCGACTTCGGAAATGACCTTGAACGAGATTGCAAAAATCTTATCGTTAGCTCCTGAGCGCTGCGTTTTGGTGGAAGGACATACCGATGCGACTGGCAATGCTGAGAAAAATATGGCACTTTCCCGCGAACGCGCAAACAGCGTAGTGAATTACATTACTGACAAGGCTGGGATCGATCGTGCCCGGATCATACCCAGTGGCAAAGGATCCAGTGATCCTCTGAAGAACCTCGACCCGCGCGACCCGAAAAATCGCCGTGTGGTTTTTAAGGTTGTCGCCGGTTAGCGGCAGACATTTCTCAATATAAACGTCTCGAAAGGAAATCATATGCGTCTTATCACTTTACTTGTTGCTTCAGCGATCGTCGCTTCTCCGGCGTTTGCGCAAAGTACCCAGCGTTCTAGCAATCCCAATGGTGTGCAGATCCAGGGCAATACCGAGATCAAGGCTAGCCAGGAAAATACAACGGCAGTGGCTGTCGGCGAAGGCAACGTCGCCAAGAATACCGCTGGCGCCATCAAGGGCGGTACTCAGATTCAAGGCAATACAAAAATCAAGGCCACGCAGAAGAATGCCACCGCCGTAGCGCAGGGGAAGAATAACAAAGCAGCAAACGAAGCCGGCGTCATCGGCGGCCAGTAATCATTTCGTCACACCATCATCACTCATTTAAGGAGAAAGAGTATGCGTACAAAAATTGCACTTATCACACTAGCTGTATTGTCTACCGCTGCTTTTGGTCAAGCTGGCCAAGCAGGAAAAGGTGGAAGCATGGGTTCCAGCAATAGCCAGGGTGTTCAAATCCAAGGCAACACGGATATCAAGGCAAAGCAGGAAAACGCCACTGCCGTTGCCAGCGGCGAAGGCAATGTCGCCAAGAACACTGCAGGCGCGATCAAGGGCGGCACCCAGATTCAGGGTAACACCAAGATCAAGGCTGACCAGAAGAAGACTACCGCCGTGGCGCAAGGCAAGAACAATGCAGCAGAAAATACGGCCGGGCAGATCGGCGGCAAGTAAGCGCAACTGTTCCACGGGAAATAGCCCAGGGTGTTCCTGGGCTATTTTTTAGTAAACCTTTGATGCGGATTAAACCGTTGCGCGATACTGATTGAAAAATAACCCCGATTTGTGCTAAGGTCATTCAACAAAATTTTTGGGTTTGCGCACCTAAGATTTTCGTGGTTTCCAGCGAATGGCGAAGGTGTAATCGAAGATTAAATTCGGAAAAAGGGAGTCGTTCATCATGAGAAAGTCCTTTCTATGTCTGCTGTCTGCGATCAGTTTTTGCTGGGTAGCGCCGGCTCAAGCCTCGGTTACTGCGGCTGAGATACAGCAATGGGGACAGGCCGTCGTTGATTACATCACGGCCAATCCAACTGCTATATCAAACCTGACTGCCACCGAAGTTCAGAGCATCAAGACGGCTTTTTCAACCTTGACGACGGATAGCCAGATTTCTTCGTATGTCAATGTGTACAACAATGTTCTCCAGACTTCGACAGGGTGTTTGGCTATCGGAACCTATCCAAATGTAAATCAAAGCAATCTGAATACATGCTCCAACGATATTCAGGTCGGTTTGTCGACCGCGGGTCTCTTTAATGAGGCGGCATTGATGGGTGGCATTGCGGCCCTGTCCAAAGCGATGGGTGCTCCGCTGACCATTCCGGGAACTACGGCCACAGTTCCGCTACCGACACCGACGACGCCAACGACCACACTTGCCACAACTACCACAACTAAAGCGGCGACGACGACCACCAGCGGTTCGACGACAACCACAAAATCCACTACGACGACGACGATCAGGCATTTCGAGCAAGAAGCTGCGGCCGCAGCTACAACGGCAATCAGTTCACAAGTGCAGCGTGCCACAACAATTCAGCAGGCCGTGACCATCATCAACGTGCTGAGCTCGATCGCCAATCCTCGTGCTATAGCCGCCCCGCAGCGGGTCGCTCTGGGTAACAAAAAAGGCATGGCGGCAGGCGAGTCGCCTGCGCAGTGGAATGTCTGGATGAATGCATCACGCGGCTATATTGCCAATACATTTGCAAACCCATTGGCGGATACCCGGTTTGACGGTAATGTCGATAACTGGATCGGCGGCTTGGATTACGCCCTCAACAAGGATCTGGTAATCGGCCTCAGTGCTGGCTTTGACCGGACCAAACTCGACACGCTCTACAATAAAGGCACCTTTGACAGCAAGGGGGCCATGATAGCGCCCTATATCAGTTATCAGATCAACTCGATGTTCAGTATCGATGCCGTGGCTGGATATGCCGATGGCGACACGGATCTGAGAAGCAATGCCTTCGGTCTGATCACTGCCAAGCAGGATTTTGAGCGGAACTTCGCCGCAATCAACCTGAGCGCCGTGCAATGGATTGAAAATACCTGGCAGCTTACGGGCAAGATGAGCTACATCTCTGCCGAGGAAAAACTCAAGTCTTACACAGACTCCAGTAACGCAGCGGTTGCCGGGCAGAATAATCGACTTGAGCAGTTCCGCTTGGGAGCGCAAGTAGGCTACTGGGCCAATGGAATCATGCCCTATATCGGTCTTACCTATGTCCACGATGTCAAAGCGCCTTCAACAGGACTCATCAATATTTCCAGAGACAAGGATGCCTATACTGCTGCTGTAGGTCTCAGTATCTTCAACAAAGACATGGTTGCCAATTTGTCCTTCAGTTCGGAGCGGGGCCGTTCCAGCAACAGAAACAATGTCTTGATGGGAAGCATGGGTTTCCGCTTCTAAGCTGAGAAGTCATGTTCATGAGAAGGGCTGCGCTGCAAGGCGCAGCCCTCTTGTTTTTTCTGTACGGTTGTTCCGGCATGAGTGTATTTACTCCGCCCGGCAATGCCGCGCACGATTTTGCTGCTAGCCAAGGCTTTGAAAAACGAATATTTGATTTGGAGCGATTCCGGATCACGTCCTTTGTCAAAAGGATAGCCGATTCTAAGGAATTGACCGTGTATATCGAGGGCGATGGCGCGCCATGGCCTGCAATCGATATACCGCCGCGGGATCCGACGCCGCGCCAAATGACGGTCTTGCAACTCGCCGCCAAAGATAAGCGTAATTCAGTGCTGTATCTGTCGCGGCCTTGCCAATTTCTCGAAACCAAGGATTTGCAGAAATGCCCTGGAGAATATTGGAGCGAGAGTCGCTATTCCAGAGAAGTCATCTCAGCCCTGACGACGATAGTTTCGCAAGTGATGCGAGAATTTGGCGCAACCCGTTTGAATCTGGTCGGCTATTCCGGGGGAGGAACAATTGCCCTGTATCTGGCGGCGAGCCGCGACGATGTCGTTCGGTTGACCACGCTGGCCAGTCCCCTGAATCACGCGCTGTGGACGGAGTATCATGAAATATCCGCGCTGAGCGGTTCCATGCCCGCATTCGACTCTTGGACAAAACTTGGAAAAATCAGGCAATTTCACTTCGCCGGAGAGAAAGACCAGATTGTTCCTCCCGCATTGATGGAGAAGATGTTGCCGCACGGAATGTCAGCGCGGATCATCCGGGACTTCGGCCATGAATGTTGCTGGGTGAGGGATTGGGAAAAGCTGTTGGCAGAGACAACATCCTTGGATGTTTCAAAGCAGAGGAAAGAATGAAAACTTCATTGCTTAGACTTACGGTTGCTGTAGGACTGTGTGCTTTGGGTTGTATCGCCAGGGCGCAAGGAATCGGCGCTGCGGGTGTGAGCCCGCCGATCAACCAAATTGAGGCAATCGAAAGTCACCTCCGACAATCGCGCATCCAATCGAAACGCGAGCTTGACGAGATCGCCAACAAAAAGCCCAAGCCCTATGAGTATGCCAAGCCGGCCGGGAACAAGCCTGTGCCCAAGCAGAAGAAGCCGGAAACCGAAAACGAAAAGCCAAAATCATCAACTGCATCCGTCTTGAAGTAACAGCAAGGACACGAGGGAAGAACGCCATGAAATTCAATCGCAACATACAACTGCTGATTATGCTGATCGGATTGCCGCTAAATGCCGCATACGCCCAGATGGTCAGGCCGCCCTCATTCGCCGGAGGTGTTCCGGGAGTCGCCCAATTGCAGGCGATTACCAATCAGCGTCATCAGATGCGTACGTTGCTGTATCGCGAAGCGCTTGCGGAGCTCCGCAAAAATCCGCAGGCGGCCGATGTGCCCGAGTGTACGCCGGGTGTGACCGGCCAAAGCACACTCTGTTTGCGTCGCCCGGAAGCCGCATCCCAACATGAGCAACCCACAGTGACAGCCAAAGTCGAGCCGATATCGCAACCTGAGACGATCAAGGTGGAGGTAAAACCGGATACCAAGATGGAAAGTCAGGTGCAACCTCAGACACCCGCTCCGGCTCAGCCAGCAATTCCGAGCAAACCGCCAGAATTAGCGCAGTCGGCTGCGGCTCCCGTTGCGGTGACGACTCCGGTGCCAGCAACAGCCCAACCGGTATCGGCCGAAAAGATCGCTCCGCCGCCAAGCAGGCGATTGGCCGTGCTAGTTGGCAACAATGGCTACACCTTGCCGATCCCGCCACTTGAAACACCGATCGCGGATGTCGAGAAGATCGCCCAGGTGTTGAGCACGCGTTATGGTTTCGAGACGCGTGTGATTCGCAATGCGACCAAAGCGCAAATCGTGCAAGCGATCAACCAGGTTGCGGATGAAACAAAACCGGATGACAAAGTATTGTTGTTCTACGCAGGTCACGGTTATTTGATGGACGATACCAAGATGGGCTTCTGGATTCCTGTGGACGCCTCGGTCAAGACCGCAGCCAACTGGATATCCAATACCGACATTTCAAAACTACTACAGGCCATTCGCGCGCGACAGCTGATACTGGTTTCGGACAGTTGCTTCTCCGGGTCACTGACGAAAGAACAAAAAATGACTGCGGACAGCTTACTCAAGGCGGACGAAATACTCCGCCGTCGTTCGGTGCTCGCTTTCTCCTCGGGTGGCGAGGAACCGGTTTCGGACGAAGGCAAGGAGGGTCATTCGATTTTCGCCTGGAACCTGATTAAAGCCCTGGACTCTGCGCAAGGCATGACGCCGGGCTTCAAGGTTTACGACAATGTTTACAGCCATGTCAAGAAGGATGCCGCACAGGAGCCGCAATACGGGGCCGTAGTTTCAGCTGGGCATATGACTGGCGGGGAGTATCTGTTCGATACGCGCTAAATCGGGGCGTCTAATTCCTCGCGAAGACGGCCGGACTTCATGTTACGCTCGTATCGTCGGGGTATCGAATCCTCTCGGATTGGGAAAGACGGCAATGCGGGCTTTATTGACCAGCCAGCGGGGTGTCGCACGTTGGCGTTTCATGTGGTTATCGATTTTCTGCTTGGCACTATTAGCCGGCGGAGGGATCTTGGTTAAATTCCGAAGCGGCAAGGATGCCGTTGCCGCCCAGAAGCCGATCGTTACACTGGAGTTTGCCCTGAGCGATATTGCAATCGCGCAGAAGCGCGCGTTGCAGAAGGTAATTTCCTTGACGGGCAGCTTGCAGGCTTTCAATCAAACCTTGGTGAGAGCCAAGGTGGCCGGAGAGATCAAGCAGACACTGGCGCGCGAGGGTGAGGCGGTACGAAAGGAGCAGGTGCTGGCCCGATTGGACACGGCGGATCTTCAGTCCAGATTGAATGAAAAAATAGCCAATCTTGAAGGGGCCAAAGCCCAACTCAGTCTGGCCGAAAAAAATTTGCAGAACAGCCATTCTCTGTTGCAGCGAAAATTCATTTCACAAAACGCATACGACAGTTCGCAAAGCAATCTTCTTGTCAGTCAGGCCAATTTGAAGTCCAACCAAGCCCAGGTGGAACTGGCCCGCAACGCGCTCAATGATGCCGTGGTTCGTTCTCCCATGGATGGGTTCATCGCCAAGCGGCATGTTCAGCCCGGAGAGAAAGTCAGCCAGGACACCCCTCTGTTTTCCATCGTCGATTTGTCGCGTATGGAATTGCAGGCGCTTATTCCGGCCAGCGACATCGGCAACGTCAAATTGGGCCAGGAAGCGACGATCCGTATTGAGGGCAGTAGCAGCAAAATATACCAAGGGAAGGTGGAGCGGATCAATCCGGCTGCCGAAGCCGGGTCGCGGTCGATCATGATCTATATTGCGCTCAACAATGACGAGAAGACTTTGAGGGGAGGCATGTTCGCCTCCGGTTTGCTCAATCTTTCGAAAACACCGCCTGTGCTGGTCATTCCCGTAACTGCGATACGCAGCGAGAATGGCCAGAATTACGTGATCACCCTGGAAGCAGGCAAGTTGGCCAAGCGCTTTGTGGAAATCGGACAGATTGCCGAGCAGGATGGCTTGGCAGAGGTCCGATCCGGGCTTGCCGAAAGTGCCCAGGTTGTGACCAGCCGCATGGATGGACTGAAACCGGGAACTCCAGCGCTGATCAGGAACGAACCGGCGAAGGCGACCACTACAGACGCGGCAAAGGGTTGACCTTCGATCGTGTGGATCACGAATATCAGCATTCGGCAGCCGGTGTTCGCCACCATGGTGATGGCGGCGTTGCTGGTGCTCGGCATATTTTCATACAACCGTCTGCCGGTTGAGCAAATGCCCGATGTCAGCAACCCATTCGTTTTCATTTCCATCAACTATCCCGGAGCATCCCCAGAGCAGGTCGAAAGCGATCTGCTGAAACCGATTGAAAATGTCGTGAACACCGTCAATGGCGTGAAGCGCATCTACGCCACGGCCCGGGAAGGCGTCGGTTTTCTCCAGGCCGAATTCCGCCTGAGTGCCGAAATGGCGTCGGCAACCCAGGAAGTCCGCGACAAGATTGCCCAGATTCGCCCCGGGTTTCCCCGGGAAGCCAAGGATCCCCTGGTGAGTCGTGCCGACTGGGATGCCCAGCAACCGGTGGTCAATCTTGCCGTGGTGTCGAATCAGCACAGCCTGCGCGAGTTATCGACGCTGACCGACCAGATCATCGTCAAGCGCTTGCAAAACGCTCCCGGCGTGGGAAATGTCGGTGTCACGGGCAGCGTCGTGCGTCAAGTACTGATCAATCTCAAGCCGGCGCTGATGCAAGCCCATGGCATCGGCGTGGATCAGGTCATCAATGCCGTTCAAGCTGCCAACCAGGATTGGCCGGCGGGCAGCATTACTACCGGGGTAGTCGAGCAACTGGTGCGCGTCGAAGGCAAGATCAAGGCGCCGTCGGGTTTCGGCAAGATCATTGTCTCCCGGCAAGCTGGAGGCCCGCTCTACTTGAATCAAATCGCCGAGGTCCTGGACGGCGAGCAGGAAGAAGTCTCCATTGCACGCATCAATGGCAAGCGCTCCCTCGGCGTGGGCGTTTTCAAGGTGCAGGATGCGAATATCGTCGAGGTCGGAGAGGGTGTCCTTGCTGCACTGGGAGACCTGAAGCAACGCCTGCCGGATGGCGTTGAAATCAAGGTGATTAATTCAACCTCGGATTCGATCAAGAATTCGCTCGACAACGTCAAGGAAACCATCGTTGAAGGGGCTTTGCTGACGGTGTTGATCGTCTTCCTCTTCCTGCATTCGTGGCGCAGCACCATCATTACTGGCTTGACCCTGCCGATTGCCGTGATCGCGACTTTCATCGCCTTGTATGCGTTCCACTTCACGCTCAATTTCATCACCCTGATGGCGCTCAGCCTTTGCATCGGCCTGCTGATCGACGATGCCATCGTGGTACGCGAAAACATCGTGCGTCACCTCGGCATGGGCAAGGATCACTTTACGGCCGCCAAGGAAGGGACTGAGGAAATCGGCTTGGCGGTGATGGCCACGACATTTGCAATTGTCGCCGTGTTCATTCCCATCGCGTTCATGAGCGGCATCATTGGCCGTTATTTTCTCCAGTTCGGTATCACCGTTGCGGTCGCTGTGCTGGTGTCGCTATTCGTGAGTTTTACGCTGGACCCGATGTTGTCATCGGTTTGGCGAGACCCTGCCGGATCGCGCTTTCAGCGTTTTCCGGTGTTGAGCCGCATGATGGCGCGCATCGAGCACGGCGTGGAATGGGTGCATCGATTGTACGGAAAACTGCTCGTCTGGTCTCTGGCACATCGAATCAAGGTGCTCCTGATCGCCACGGCGAGCTTCATTGGCAGTTTCCTGATCGTGCCCTTGGTTGGCACCGAGTTTATGCCTGAAACCGATCAGGGATTCATTTCGCTCAGGCTCAACACACCCATCGGCTCCGGCCTTGAATACACCGACTCGAAAATGTGGCAGGTTGAAGAGGCACTAAAGGCCTTTCCCGAAATCGAGATCGTCGAAACCAATGTGGGTACGGACGAAGGCAAGAATTACGCACGCATCAACCTGAAACTCAGCGAGCGCAAGCGGACGCATCGGCGTTCGCAAAAGGATCTGGAGCAGGCGATACGCTCGCGGCTCGCTGCCATTGCCGGAATTGAACTATCCGTAGGCTTCAACAAGCCGATTTTCATCTCCATACTCGGGCCGGATGCCGGCAAGCTGACGGAAATATCGCAAGGCGTGATGAAACAGGTTGCCGCAATCAAGGGGATCGCCGATCTGGAAAGCAGCGAGCGGGGCGCCAATCCGACCATTGCGTTGCGGATCCGCGACAATTTGGCCAACGATCTGGGGCTGACCACGGCGCAAATCGGCAAGGCCTTGCGGCCTTTGATTGCCGGAGATGCGATTTCCCACTGGCAGGCGCCTGACGGGCAAAATTACGAAGTAAATCTACGTATGCCGAAATCCGAAAGGCGCATTGTCGCGGATCTAGGCGATCTCTATCTGACCAGTGGCCGTGCCAATCCTGACGGCAGTTTTCCCATGGTGGCATTGCGACAGGTTGCCGACTTTGTGCCCACCTATAGCGCGCAGCAGGTCAAGCGACTCGATCTGCAGCGACGCATTTCCCTGTATGCCAACGTCGAGGGGCGTCCGGCAGGGGATGCCGGCGGCGAGGTACAGGCATTGCTCAAGAAGCTTTCCCCCGAACTGCCGCCCGGATACCGCTTCGATGTTGGCGGCCAGACTCAGGACATGCAGGAATCATTTGCCGCGGCGATGGCTGCCTTGGGCATGGCGGTGATGTTCATTTACCTGATCCTGGCCTCGCAATTCGGGAGTTTCCTGCAGCCGTTCGCCATCATGGCATCGTTGCCCCTGGCATTGATCGGTGCCTTCCTTGCCCTGCTGGTTACCGGCACCACGCTGAACCTGTTTTCCGTCATCGGCCTGATCATGCTGATGGGTTTGGTGACCAAGAATGCGATTTTGCTGGTGGATTTCATCAATCAAGGGATTCGCGAGGGAAAACCGCTGCAGCAAGCCATACTCGACGCCGGACAGGTGAGGCTCCGGCCGATTCTGATGACTACGCTGGCGATGATTTTCGGCATGTTGCCCATGGCTACGGGATTGGGAGACGGCGGCGAACTCCAGGCGCCCATGGGCAGAGCCATCATCGGCGGCGTGATTACATCGACGCTGCTTACGTTGGTCATCGTCCCAGTGATTTATACCTATCTGGACAAAATTTCGAGCCATCTCAGGCCGCGCGATAGCCAGGGAGTGGAAGAGGCGTAGAAATTTTCGTCAATTCCCTAAAGTTTCGATTCAAGTTGCCGTTATCTGCATACGAGACAGGATAAATGTCTATGTTGTGCGCGAACTTACAGGTAACTCCGGGAAAATGGAAATCAACTCTCAACGGCCGCTGGCGCCAATGGCAGACCGCATAACCGCAGATGTGGGTAAAGCTGCGGATAGAGTGGCGCACTCTGCAGCGGTGCCGACCCAACCGGGTTCGAACGCCTCGCCTGTCGATTCGACGAGAGTGCTGCAAACGCAGCAGGCGAATCAACAGGAATTGCGGCAGGCTGTAGATGAATTGCAAAAAAAAGTGCAACTCTCGGTGTCGAACCTGCATTTTTCCATTGACAATGAAACCGGTCGAACTGTTGTCAGGGTAACTGATGGTGCGACCAAGGAAGTCATTCGCCAGATTCCACCCGAGGAAATCCTCAAACTGGACAAGGCGCTCGACAAGATGTGGGGTCTGCTCCTGAACAAGAAAGGCTGACGCATCAGGCTATTTCCGCCAATCTAGCGCAGGCCACCCAACGTCCTTGAAATTTCTGTAGTTCGGGCTGGACATTGCTGCACGCATCGATATGGTGCGGGCAACGCTTGCCAAAGGCGCAACCCGGCGGCGGGTTGAGCGGGGAAGGCAGTTCACCGCGCAGCAGGGCGTCTTGCCTCCGCGATTTTTTGGCAAGTCGGGGCATGCTGGCAAAAAGTGCCTTGGTATAAGGGTGCATCGGTTCGCCAAAAACAAGCTGCGTGGAGCCGTGCTCAACCACCTTGCCGAGATACATCACCATGACCTCATCTGAGATATGTTCGACAACGGACAGGTTGTGGGAAATGAAGAGATAGGACAATCCGCTGGACGCCTGCAAGTCCATGAGCAGATTGAGCACCTGCGCCTGTATCGAGACGTCGAGCGCTGAAACCGCTTCGTCGGCGACGATGAGTTTGGGCTCCGACATCAGAGCCCGGGCAATGGCGATGCGCTGGCGCTGGCCACCGGAAAACATGTGGGGATAACGCAGATAATGTTCTGCCGCCAGGCCGACTTTGGTCAACATGGCGAGTCCTCTTTCCTTGCGTTCGGTTTTGCTCAGGGAGGTCGTGATGGCAAGCGGCTCGTCGAGTATTGCGGCGACTTTCTTGCGCGGATTCAGGCTGGCATAAGGATTCTGGAAGACCATCTGCACCATGGGACGGATGCGCTTCAGATCCGCCCGGCAGATTTGCCCGACGGCTACATCGGCAATTTTCAGGTTCCCGCTACTTGGCGCTTCGAGCATGGCAACGATCCGCGCCAATGTCGACTTGCCGCAGCCTGACTCTCCCACGACCGCCAGCGTCTTTCCGGCAACGATGCCGAACGACACACCGCCCAGGGCATGCAGGTTTGCCGGTGGCTTGAGCCAGCCCCTCGCAACGGCATATTGCTTGGTCAAGCCATTGGCTTCGACCAGCAACCGGGATGAGTCAGCGACCATGCTCATTTTTCCAATTCAGCCTGCCGGAAGCTTTTGTTGTCGAGAGGGAAATGACACCGTACCAGCGAATTCGGAAATTCTGCGAGCTTTGGTGTCTGAATCGCACAGATTTTCTGGGCGTGGCCACAGCGCGGATGCAGCACGCAGCCACCTGGTTGTTCTTGCGAGCTCGGGACACTGCCGGGAATGGCGGCCAACCGCCTTCTGCCGATGTTGTACTCCGGCAATGACGCAAGCAAAGCCTGCGTATAGGGGTGTCTGGGTGTTTCGAAGATCTCGGGTACCCGTCCCTGTTCCATCACCTGGCCCGCATACATCACAACAACACGATGGGCAATTTGAGCGACAACGCCAAGGTCATGGGTGATCAGGAGCAGCGCCATCCCGCGTTTCTGCTGCAAGCCGGTCAGCAGTTCAAGCATTTGTGCCTGTACCGTGACATCGAGCGCCGTAGAGGGTTCGTCCGCAATCAGGAGGCGCGGGTTGCACGCAATCGCCATTGCCAGCATCACGCGCTGGCACATCCCGCCTGACAACTGATGCGGGTAGGCATCGAGCCGTTGCTCGGGATCGGGCATTTCTACCTGGTGCAGCAATGCCAATGCCTGCTCACGCAATTCCCGGCGGGTGCCGGTCAGGTGCGTCCGAAGCGTTTCTTTCAACTGATAGGCGATGCTGAAACAGGGGTTGAGGCTCGTCAGCGGATCCTGAAAGATCATCGCGATGTCTTTTCCGCGCATGGCTTGCCTCTGGCTTTCCGGCATGCCGAGCAGATCGCGATTCGCAAAAGTCATTCGGCTGGCAGTCACGCGCCCGGGGTAATCAATCAGTCCCATCAGGGCAAGACCGGCCGTGCTCTTGCCGGATCCGGATTCGCCGACGATCCCGACCACTTCGCCTTGCGCCATGCATAGATCAAAGCCATCCAGCGCCCTGATTGGGCGACTTGCCGTGCCAAACGACACACTCAGATTTTTAATTTCGAGCAGGGCCATGAATTATTGCTTCAATTTCGGATCAAGCGCGTCGCGCAGACCATCTCCGAGCAAATTGAAGGCCAGGACTGCAAGCAGAATCATCAGGCCGGGGAAGGTGACGACCCACCAGGCGCTCTGAATGAATTCCAGGGCGCTGGCTAGCATCGCACCCCACTCCGGGGTTGGCGGCTGGGCGCCCAGCCCCAGAAAACCCAGCGCGGCGGCATCCAGAATGGCGGCGGAAAAGCCGAGCGTGGCTTGCACGATCAGGGGCGCGGTGCAATTGGGCAACACGCAGTCGAACATCAAACGCAGCGGACCGGCGCCAGCCACGCGTGAGGCAAGCACGTAGTCCTTGCCCATTTCCCCGATCACCGCGGCGCGGGTCAGTCGCGCGTAATGCGGCAGCAGCACGATGCCAATTGCGTACATGACGTTGATCAATCCTGGTCCCAGGATGGCGACCACGGCAACGGCCAGCAGCAGGCTGGGCAGGGCGAGCATGACATCCATCAGGCGCATGACGGCGATTTCGGTGATACCGCGGAAATAGCCGGCAAGCAGGCCGAGCAGGGTGCCCACTGCTAGCGACAGCGATACCGATACGATGCCGATCAACAGAGACAGCCGAGTGCCGTGGATGAGGCGCGACAGAATGTCGCGCCCGACCGGGTCGGTTCCAAGGAAAAAGCGGCTGCTGCCTCCCTCCTGCCAGGCGGGGGGCAGCAGGATGGCATCCCGGTACTGCTCGGTGGCGGCGTGCGGCGCAATCACTTCGGCAAATGCAGCGAGGATGAGCAGCAGGCAGATAACGCAGAAGCCAGCCAGCGCACCGCGATTCATGCGGAAATAGCGCCACATCTCAATTAGCGGGTGGGGTGGCGCGGAACCCTCCAGTGGAGCGAGGTTGTTCATGAACTGCGGCGAATTCTTGGGTTGATGATGCCGTAGAGAATATCCACGCTCAGATTGACAAGGATGACGATGCTGGCCGTGAGAAGAATTCCTCCCTGTACCACGGGGTAATCGCGGCGGTGAATCGCTTCCACCAGCCACTTGCCGACGCCAGGCCAGGAAAAAATGGTTTCAGTCAGTATGGCTCCGGCGAGCAAGGTCCCGACCTGCAGTCCGATCACCGTGATGACAGGGATCAGCGCATTGCGCAAGGCGTGGATCCCGATCACCCTGAGTTTCGACAAACCTTTGGCGCGCGCTGTGCGCACGTAATCCTCACGCAGGACCTCGAGCATGGCGGAGCGGGTCATGCGGGCAATCACGGCGAGCGGAATCGTGCCCAGCGCTATGGTCGGCAGAATCAGATGCGACAGCGCCGACTTGAATGCGCCAGCTTCACCGGATAAAAGGCTGTCAATCAGCATCAAGCCCGTCACGGGCCGCAGGTCGAAAAGGATATCGATGCGGCCGGATACCGGCGTCCAGCCCAGCGTGACCGAGAACAGCAGGATCAGCAGCAGCGCCCACCAGAAAATCGGCATCGAGTAGCCTGTCAGCGAAACCCCCATCACCGAATAGTCGAGCAGGGTATTTCGTTTCAATGCGGCAAGGATGCCGGCGGGAAGCCCCAGCAGCAATGCCATTAGCATGGCGCAGCAGGAGAGTTCGAGGGTTGCCGGGAACAGGCTCAGGAATTCGTCCAGCACAGGTTCATGCGTGACGATCGAGCGCCCGAGGTGGCCCTGCAAGATTTTCCAGAGATACAGCAGGTATTGCCGATAAAGTGGTTGGTCGAGCCCGAATTCATTCATCAGGCGCGCGTAGCGAACGGGATCCATGCCGCGCTCGCCGGACAAGGCTTCGACGGCGTTGCCGGGTATCAGATGAATCAGGGAAAATACCAGCAGCGTGATGCCGAGGAAGGTGGGCAGCACCAATCCCACACGGCGCAGGAAGAATCCCAGCATCGAATATTTCCCGTGGTTACTTGCTCAAGTCGACCTTGCTGAAGTAATGATGGGCAGTCGGATCCATCTTGAATCCGACGACTTCCTTGCGCACCGGAGTGAATCGGACCGAGTGCGCTATGGGAATCCAGGGAGCCTCTTCCTTGACGATCTCCTGCGCCTTTTCGTAGTACTTGGCACGCTCGGCCTGCTTCGTGGATATCTTGGCCTTTTGCACCAGGTCCTCAAAGGCCTTGTTGCACCAGCGTGAAACGTTGCCGCCGCCCTTGACCGCTTCGCATCCGAGCAGAGGAATGAAGAAATTGTCCGGATCGCCATTGTCTCCCGACCAGCCGAACATCATGGATGCCTGCTCGCCACGCTTGCTGCGCTTGCGGTATTCGCCCCACTCGAAAGTGATCAACCTGGCTTTGACGCCGATCTTGGCCCAGTCGGCCTGGATCAGTTCAGCCATGCGCTTGCCATCCGGGTTGTAAGGGCGGGTCACCGGCAGATACCACAGATCCACCTCGACGCCATCCTTGTAGCCTGCCTTGGTCATCAACTCCTTTGCCTTGGCGATGTCATAGGGATAATCCTTGGTCTTGCTGTTGTATGACCAGAGTGTTGGGGGTATCGGATTCACAGCTGCCTGTCCGGCACCCTGATAGACGGCCTTGAGTATGTTCTGCTTGTCCACGGCCATGTTCAGTGCCCGCCGCACCCGCTTGTCGTCGAAGGGCTTTTTTTCGACATTGAAAGCGATGTAGCCCACATTCAGGCCTTCCTGGCTCAGTAACGTTATTGCCGGGTCGGTTTTCATCGAGATGATATCGGCTGGCTTGGGGAAGGCCATGACATGGCATTCGCCGGCCTTGAGCTTGGCATAGCGCACCGAGGCATCGGGCGTGATGGCATACAGCAGATTGTCGATTTTCGGGCGACCGTTCCAATAGGCATCGAATGCCTTGAAGCGGATGATGGCATCCTTCTGGTAGGAAACGAACTGGAAGGCACCCGTACCGATTGGCTCGCGATCGATGACCTCGGGTGTCCCCGCGGCCTTCATCTTGTCGGCGTATTCGGCGGAAAGGATGGAAGCGAAGTCCATTCCCAGGTTGGCGATGAAAGGTGCCTCGGGGTGCTTGAGTTTGAAGCGAACCGTGTAGTCGTCGACCTTTTCAAGTTTGTCCACGATCTTGTCCATGCCCATGTCTTCGAAATAAGCAAAGGTTTGGCCGGGAGTCACCTTGTGGAACGGATGGTTCGGATCAGCCATGCGGTAGTAACTGAAGATCACATCGTCGGCGTTGAAATCGCGCGTTGGCGAAAATTTGGCATTGCCGTGAAATTTGACGCCCTTGCGCAACTTGAAGGTATAACTCAGCCCATCAGCGGATTCTTGCCAGGATTCGGCAAGGGCAGGCACCACATTCGTCGTACCGCTCGCGAATTCGACCAGCCGGTTGTAGATGGGCACGGATGAGGCATCGTTGGTTGTTCCGGTGCTGAAAAACTGGGGGTTGAACCCTTCCGGGCTACCCTCCGAGCAGAACACCAGCGTTTTTGCTGCCAGGGCTTGGTCCGCGGCTGAGCCAAGAATAGCGAGCAGGCTCATGATGAGAACCCGGATTGCCTGTCGTTTCATTGCGGAACTCCTGATTGGTGCCGGCCCAGCCATTGCCCATTGCACCAGTATACCGCAGCGCTCCATTTGCTTCGGAAGACGCCGAGGGACTTGGATACACGGCTTGATCTTGCCTGGAATTGTCGTGATACTGATGCGCCGAGACATACAGTATCCACTCTCGCTTCAACTCCAGTGGAGGCCGACATGGACACCAACAAACGCATCGAATTTTGGTTTGATTTCGCCAGCACCTATTCCTATCTGTCAGCCATGCGTATCGATGATTTGGCGCATCGTGCCGGCGTTGCTGTCGACTGGCGCCCCTTTCTCCTTGGTCCGGCTTTTCTGGCGCTGGGTTGGAACGATTCGCCGTTCAACATTTATCCACCCAAGGGGCGCTATATGTGGCGTGATCTGGAACGGCTTTGCGACAAGTACCGGCTGGCCTTCAAGCATCCCGGCAAGTTTCCGCGCAAGGGCAGCCTTGCGGCCCGCCTGGTCTGCGCCAACGAGGATGCCCCATGGGTGCCGGATTTCGTGCGTGCCGTGTTCACCGCCAATTTTGCGGAAGACCGGGATATCGGCGATCGCACTGTGATTATAGAAATTCTGAACAGGCAAGATTTGTCGGCTGAAGACTTGATCGTCGTTGCGGAAGCGCCGGCGAACAAGGAAAAATTGAGGCGCAGGAGCGAGCAGGCAATCGAACTGGGCCTGTTCGGGGCCCCTAGTTTCATCGTGGCGGGCGAATTGTTCTGGGGTAACGACCGGCTTGAGGACGCATTGGCCTGGCTTTCTTGACATTCATTCTTGGTCGTGTCCTTCCGGCGAACCGGCGAACCCTTGGCGTGACATGGGTACTGTGTCTGTAGTATTGTCTCGCCTTTGCTGGACCAAGCCGGATGAACCGTGGACAGCATGATGGCGGGGATGTCAAGGATAGCGCCGTATCAACCCGGCTTGATTCAAGGATTGGCTTATCGCAGAAAAGGAATTAAATGAAACAGATCGCAAAGATTATTTTGGGCGCGGCTGCAAGCCTGATGCTGGCGGGTTGTTTGAGCAGTGCATTTGAACTGGGCAACTCCGCGGCGCCTCCGACCAATGTCACCGTGACTCCCGGAGACGCCAGTGCCACGGTGACCTGGACCGGGGTTGCCAATGTCGAGTACTGGCTGTTTGCGGCGATGGCAAGCGCCGTCACACCGGAGAACTGGAACTCGCTGGCTGCTGGACGGGCGCTGATCAATGTCAGTTCACCGGTACTCGTGACGGGTTTGATCAATGGTTCCACTTACTCCATCACGCTCAATGGCAGACAGAACAAAGGACCGGGCGGCGCCGGCAGCCCTTCGATTTCGTTCGTTCCCCGGCCCGCCGGCGGATCGTGGACCGCCGGAGCGGCGCTGGGCAATGATCTGCGCGCTGCGGCATTTGGGACGGTGTTTGTTGCCGCGGGAGCGAATGGCGCGTTATACACGAGCCCGGATTTCAACGCATGGACCCCCATGGCGTGGAGTGCAAAAACACTGCCGCTGACGACTCCGACCGACTTGTACGCGGCTTCTTATACCGGCGCAGTCTATGTTGTCGCGGGAGCGAATGGCGTGCTGATGACCAGTCCGGACGCGATAACCTGGACCGCCCAGCCGACCGGAACGACGAAAGCCTTGTACGGCGTTGCGAGCAACGGCCTGGGGGGATATGTGGCGGTTGGTGAGCAGGGCACGATCGTGGTGAGTACCGATGGGCTCAAATGGACGGTCGTCAATTCCGGGACAACGCAAGACCTGCATGGCGTGACCTATGGCAACGGGGTGTACGTCGTTGCTGGGGCAAAGGGCACCTTGCTTTCCAGCGGTGACACGTCGACGTGGACGGCGTTGTCATCCAACACGAGCGCCGATCTGCGCGGAGTGACCTATGGCGTCAACTCAGTCCAGCAGACCTACGAGTATGTGGCGGTAGGCGCCACAGGTACGGTCCTCACCAGTACCGATGGAACCACCTGGACGGCACAGACGCCGCTGACCAGCCGCAATCTGAATGCCGTGACCTATAACCGGCAGTTTGTTATCGTCGGCGACTCGGGCAGCGTGATCACCAGCGTAGATGGCGTCGCCTTCCAGCTCCGTGACTCCGGGACGAGCAATGATCTCATGGCGGTGACTCATAATATTTACGGCCTGTCTGCAGTAGGCTTGGCTGGCGCCAATCTGACCTCCTTATAGTTTTTGCGAGGATAGCCGGAAGCAGTTGGGATTTCGGGAGCCAATGCGAGACAGTGGCGCCAAGCGCGATGTCGTTCGCCGCAAGCGGGAATTGCGGACGATTCAGGTGATGATCCGCATGTATTGTCGTAGACATCATGCGGACGGCGCATTGCGACTGTGTGACGCGTGCGCCACCCTGGCCGATTATGCCGAGCACCGTCTGGATCTTTGTGTTTTCGGCGATGCCAAACCGACCTGCGCCAATTGCACCGTGCATTGCTACAGTGCCGAAAAGCGCGAACAAATCAGGGTTGTCATGAAATGGGCCGGGCCAAGGATGCTGTTTCGGTATCCCGTGTTGGCTGTTTTTCACCTGATTGATGGACGCCGCCCCGCGCCACGCTTACCTGCCAAGAAGGCTCGACATTCCGGGCAGGACAGGCATTCATCGGGTTCCCAGCGTCCTTGAATCTCTGCCGCGAATAAAAAGCGCCGCATTCAGCGGCACAAATTGAAAGCGCCGCATTTAGCGGCGCTTTGTTTCGGTGCGTATCGCACCGCTTGCCGGATTAACCGGTGACAAACCAATCACAGTGGATTAAGCACTTTGTGCATTCTCGATATTCGCTCCCCCCATTTGGTTAGCAATACGGTCTTGCGCTTTTTTTATACCCTCAATTTCGGCAGAAAGCAATGGAAACTTGCCATATGACGGATTTCCTTTGAATCACTTACGTGATACTTGATCGTAGTCAAAGCCCCTAAAAACGTAGTCGCTAATATGCTCGGCTTGCGGTCATAAGAAGATCGCCGAATAGTTTGAGGGGTTCAACTTTTTCGGGCGGCCAGTACACCACATATCCGTAGCATATCCGTAGCGCATTGTAAGCAGTATCGTATCAAGACAAGGACGGGGAACTGTATGTTCGACCTACAAGTTAGACGCGTCATGGAGAAACGCAATTTCGTCATGGCTCCGCCAGCAACTACGGTCGCTCAGGCTGCGGAGCTTATGGCGACGAAGAATGTCGGCGCCGTCATGGTTGTGGAGAACGAGCAGTTGGTCGGGATTTTTACCGAGCGCGATGCGGTGTTTCGCGTCATTGCCCGTGGCCTTGATGCCCGTATCACTCCGCTTGCCAACGTCATGACGATCGAGCCGAAGACCGTCGATCCTTACCGGAGTTTTGGCTATGCATTGCTGATGATGCACGAGAATGGTTTCCGCCACGTTCCGGTGATCGAAAACGGCAAGCCGATCGGAATCGTCTCGTCGCGCAACGCGATGGACCCGGACCTGGAAGAGTTTGTCTCAGAAGCCCAGCGCAGAAAGCACATCCAGGAAGTGCGCTGATCCTGCAAGCGCGGGCGCTAATCCCCGGCGTTTCCGTTGGGGTTACTTCTTCAAATGCAGGGTACGGACAATCATTGTCACGGATTCCGGACTGTCCCAGTCGCGGGCACCGTTGATTTTATCGACGACGCGTCCCTGTGCATCGACCAAAATGGTCAGCGGGATGGTGCTGGCCCCAAGCATGTTCTCCAGCAACAGGTTGCGGTCCAGATAATTATCGAAAGTGATGCGTGCCTGGCTGAGAAATCTTGCCGCAGCTCCGGCATCGTCGTCGGTTGAAATGCCGATCACATTGAGCTTGTTCCTGCCAAATCGGCGCGACAGTCTTTCCAGCGATCCCATTTCGGCGCGACAGGGGCCGCACCAGCTTGCCCAGACATTGATGACCAGAGGCTTGCCGCGCAACTCGGAAAGTTTGCGGTAGTCGCCGAAAAAACCATACAAGGGCGCTTCGCGAAGGTAACCGCCGACCTCGACTTCGCCGGGCGTTTTGGCGCATGCGCCGGTGGCGATGGCAACAAGACAGAAAAGAAATAAGAGAGTCTGTTTCATGGCGGGCATCAAGCGGGTAGTTTTTTTCCGGGCAGTTGACAGCCTTTGCGGGCGCGGTGCAGCAGATATTTTGAAAGGTTCGGTCCAGCCAGGGTCAGCATGACCTGTTTGCCCCGCTCCCGGCAAGCCAGCAGCAGGCTTTGACCATCGCAATAGCCCAGACTGGCAAGCGTGCAGCCGCGATCCAGCGCCACAATGATCACTCCCCGGCCCTTGGCGAGAGACTTCATTTCGGCCGCGGCAAATACCAGCAAACGACCATCGCTGGTCGCGGCATAGATATGCGAACCGGTTGCGGGCACGGGAGGCAACAGCGTCTCGCCGGATTCCAGCGTCATGAAAGCCTTGCCCGCCCGGTTGCGACCGATCAGATCGCTCAGGGTTGCGATGAAGCCATAACCACCTGAATTGGCGAACAGGTATTGCGATTCCGGAGACGCGGAGAGCGCCTGAAGCATTTTCCCTCCCTCCTGGAATTCGACCAGGGTCGTGACGGGCACGCCGTCACCCTTGCCGCCTGGAATGGCCGCGACCGGGATGGTGTAGGCCCGGCCCTTGCTATCGATCAGCAGCAAGGGCCAGGTGGTGCGTGTCTCGAATATGGCGAAGGCACCGTCACCGGTCTTGTAGCCGATGTTCTCGGTGGCGATGCCATGACCCTGCCGGGTACGCAGCCAGCCGGCCTGCGACAGGATCACGGTGACCGGTTCGTCGGGGACGGCCATTTTCAGTTCGCTGCGCCCGCTGGGCGTGGCGGCGACCGCTTCGATCAGCGTGCGGCGCCCATCGCCGTGCTTCTTGGCGTCGGCCTCGATCTCCTTGATGATTGCGCGGGTCATGGCGCTGCGGCTGTCCAGCAAGGCCTGCAATGCCTTGCGCTCGGCCTGCAGATCCGCCAACTCCTTTTCGATCCGGATGCCTTCCAGGCGTGCCAGTTGCCGCAAGCGGATTTCGAGAATGTCTTCGGCCTGGATTTGAGACAGGCCGAAAGTCTGCATCAGGCTGGCCTTGGGTTCGTCGGATTCGCGGATCACGCGAATCACTTCTTCGATGCGCAGGAAAGCGATCATGCGTCCGTCGCAAATGTGGATGCGTTTATCCACTTCGTCGAGGCGC
>Ga0172369_10003399_pt1 | contig 20994 bp, 24 predicted proteins | sample LakKiv25m_FD_114539 | JGI IMG/M metagenome (GOLD analysis project Ga0172369, IMG submission 114539) | Freshwater microbial communities from Kabuno Bay, South-Kivu, Congo - kab_022012_11.25m | ecosystem: Environmental > Aquatic > Freshwater > Lake | place: Democratic Republic of the Congo...
AATGTCCTCCGTCGTGCGGAAAAAGGTGTTTTCTCAAAAAATAGTGGAAGAATATGGAATTAACGTCAGAGAATACGCCGTAGAAATGCGATTTTACGCCGCAGGAAAATCTTAAGCGCTTACGCGCATAGCTCAGGGTTTATTAACGTTTTTCCGCACAATCCCGTGTGCGCGCCATAGTAGCTCAACCTGGGAGAGCAATCGGCTGAAGCACTTCCTGCGGGAGGCGGAAACTCGAATCCGCAAGAAGTTTTGAAACCGATGTGTTGCTGGTTCAAATCCGGCCTATGGCATTGACAAGTGCGAAGCACTTGGCAAATTGTCGAGCCAACGCTCGACAGGTTTTGCATCTTGCGAAGCAAGTGCAAGGACAGCCGAACCCAAGTTCGGCTGGATCTACGTTTTCCGCAGAAAACGGAGAAAATAAGCCTCGGTAGCTCAGTCATTTCTTGAGGGTTGAAAACCTCTTGAGACTGAACGGTAGAGCGATGGACTGTTAACTTCCGCATGCGCGGAGGCGGCAATCCATAGGTCACAGGTTCAAGTCCTGTCCGAGGCGCTATGGCGGAAGAGAAAAAGCCCGAAAAACCCAAGGCAGACCCGAAGGACGAAAAGCTGCTTGGAGCGGCTGTTGACGAAATACACCGCACGCTCGCGGACAGGATGATGGGCAGACCCTATCTCCTCGTTGTTACGAGCGGGTTTGAAACTGGAAAGGAAGGCGACAACAAGATTTTCGCAGCACAGTGGGCGTGGCGCTCGAACGTTTACTCCAACCGCGAGGAAGGCGAGAAGCTCGCGGATTTCCTCTCCTCGCAGCTGAAGGACGCGGTGGAGGATTCGGAAATCGGGATAAAGAAGTCGTACGCGAAGAATGGAAAGAAATAGCTCGCTGCGGATTCAACCTTCACCCGGCTTCGGCTTTTCGTAAAACGCCCTTATCGCTCCGACGAGAGAGCGTGCGAGGGGCGTCTGCGCCTGTTCTCCAGTCAGCGTCAGATGATAGGTTCGTCTGCCGCCGCGCACCTCAAGAACGCCTGCATCGCAGAGAAATTTTTCAGCACGGGAATACGAATTCGGGTTGAACGTGCCGGTTTCCCGCAACAGCCGATTCATTGCTTTTTTTCGGACAATGGTGGACTGGATATTTGCCTTTCCTGAAAAGACCGTCCCGTCAAAGCGCATGCTTGAAAGAAGCGCGGAGACGTATTTTGAGTCGACGCCATACGCAATCGCCGCCTGCAATGCCTCTTCTGGAAGCCCAAATTCTTTCCTTCCGCCGCAGTTTTCGCCATTTGCCTGAAAAAACCCGGACTGAAGAATATGTTCGTAGCGCACAAGATTGGATTCCACTGAAAGAGAACGGTCGCCCGCCTCCACAAGCACGTCGAGAATGGACTCCCCCAAGGCACGCAATACGCTCTCTGGAAGGATTTGCCGAGGGCATTTTAACGCAAGAACCCCTATGCCGCATCGCGCGATTGTTTGTGCGTCCGTCTCCGCTATTCCGGCTTCGAGAAGCTTGGAAAAAACAATGCCGCAACAGTGCGAGCGCATGGCATCTATCTTTCCCAGCTTCAGGAATATTTTCGCTTCCGGATACCCCGCATTCCTTTTCTTGCGGTAATACTCCAGGATTTCGCCTTCCTTCAAAAACGAGAGGTGGGAGATTGCGCCCCTGTACTCCCACAGGGAAGCGACTTCCTCCCTGCTCGCGCCGGCTTGCAGGAATCTTTTTGCGAATTGTTCCTCGCGCGCCTCACTCCTGATTTCAGCGTGCGGCAAGTCCTGGCGAACTTGGTGCAGCGGGGCGATTCTTGTGAAAACCGGGCGCATCACATTGCTCTTCGCAATCTTTCCCAGTTCTTCTCTGCGGATTACTTCGTTAATCTGGCTCCCGACGTAGGACAGAAGTGCCTGGGGCAAGTCATCTGAGTCAATCACTGAATGCCCGTTTTCATCAGTCCGGCGGATTTCATCCGCCTGCCTGCTGCTCAAAAAGCCAGGGAATCTGGAATCCGTCCTAGAGATAAAATCTGTCAGGAACTTGTTTGTCTGCAGATGAAGCGCTTGAGAAAAATCGTTGAAAGTTTTCAAATCTTCCGCGATGTTTTCCGTTCCGGGAAGGCGCACTTGCCGCAAAAGAAGCTGCTCAAGCTCCTTGTGCCGAATTGGAACGGTGACTTGCACGGACATCTGCGTCGCGATATTGATTTGCGTTTTTTCTTTCGTCCTTGTGGCAACGCATCTGAAACTGCCCAGATCCGCATCCGTCTTCCCCCCTATGAGTTTTTTCTGGAATAAATTGGCGTCTGCCTCATTCATTTGCCCTGCAAGAGACAGCCTGGAAATGTCATCCAGCACCGCCCGTTTTTCGACAAAAAACGTCCGCAGATTCTTAAGGACGTTTTTCAGCCCGTTGATGTCGTGGAACAACTTGAAGCTTTCGGCTGCCCATGAGTATTCCGAGCGGGAGAGTAAAATGCATGCCTTTTCCGCAGAGGACATGGCATGGATAAGCTCGTCAATTGCGTCAATCGCCCCCGTAAGATTAGTGATTTGCAGGCGCAGCCTGTCCGGATGGACGAATGTGCCCTCTGCCCGGGCAAGCTGCCTGTTATTCCCTTTCAAGTATGCCTCGGAGTCCCAGGAAGCTATGATGGCGAAATGTTCAAACGCGTCGCATACCTTATCGTACGCCGCAATCTGGCGGTTGCAAGCTTCTCTTGCCCTGGGATGGAAACATAAGAGGGTTTCAATGTGCTTCAGAAACCCGATGTTTTCCCTTACCCTTTCGGCAAGCCGCTCTCTTGCCCGCAAGAGCTGCCCTGCCCTATCGGGCTTTTGGAATGCGTAGATTTGCAATGGCGGCATGGCGGCACCCGGAGTAGTCTTCTAAAGATTGGTTATAGAATATGGAAAATAAGAATAAGAGTGAATAAAAAGCTTCGCTTGGCACGGACAGAAATAACGCGGCGTCATCGCACTAGAACCTGATGCCTGCCCCGCCTGCGAACGCCTTTGCTCCCAACTCCTCCTCGATTTGCAGCAGGCGGTTGTATTTCGCGGTGCGCTCCGAGCGCGCAAGCGAGCCGGTCTTTATCTGCCCGCAGCCGATTCCAACCGCAACGTCCGCGATTGCCGTGTCCTCGGTTTCGCCGGAGCGGTGCGAAACCACCGTTCCAAGATTGTTCTTTGAGCAAAGCTGCGACGCCTCAAGCGCCTCGGTGAGCGTGCCGATTTGATTCACCTTCAAAAGAAGCGCGCCCATGGACTTGCACGCGATTCCCTCGCAGATGCGCGAAACGTTGGTCACGAGAAGGTCGTCGCCCACAACCTGCACCCTGCCTGAAAGTTTTTTCCGCAGGAGCGCGAACTCGGAGAACGATTCCTCCTCGAACGGGTCCTCCAAGCTCGCGATTGGGAACTCCCTGCAAAGCCGGAGGTAAATGTCGGACAGCTCGCCTGCTGAAAGTTTTTTCCCGTCCATTTCATATTTGCGCGAGGCGGGATTGCAAAACGAGGATGCCGCCACGTCAATCGCGAGCTTCACCTTTTTGTTGTATCCGCATTCCGAAATCGCGGATTCGAGAAGCGAGAGCGCCTCCTGCGTGGTTTTGCACGGCGGGGCAAACCCCCCTTCATCGCCCAAGCCCACCGTTCCCCTGCCGTATTTTTTCGTTATGGACTTGCCGAGCGAGTGGTAGATTTCCGCGCCTGCGCGAAGCGCCTCGGAAAACGACTGGAAATTGAGCGGAAAAATCATGAACTCCTGTATGGCGACGCCGTTGTTGGCGTGCTTCCCGCCGTTGAGCACGTTCATCATCGGAGCCGGAAGGAGCTTTTTCCTTCCCGGAACGATTCTGTAAAGCCCGACGCCCTTCTCATTCGCCGCGCACTGCGCAACCGCGAGCGAAACCGCGGTCGTGGCGTTCGCGCCGAGAACGGACATGCCGTCCGTTCCGTCAAGGTCAATCATTGCGTAATCAATCGCGCGCTGGTCCGAGACGTCCATGCCGCGCAGGGCTTTCGCCATTTTTCCATTCACGTTCGCAACCGCGCGCAGCACGCCTTTTCCGCCGTATCTTTTCCCCTTATCCCTCAATTCCAGCGCCTCGTGGATGCCTGTGGATGCGCCGGACGGGGCGGTTGCCCTGCCGAATCCGCGCTGCGAGAAAACGTCCGCCTGAACGGTCGGGTTGCCACGCGAGTCAAGCACTTCGCGCGCGAGGATTTTTGCGATTTTGGACATGAGGGACACCGAATAATCAATAAATCTCATGTTGACTTTATTTACTTTCGGATACGCAAGGGCAATCGCGCCATATTCCCTGCAAGCGCATCAAACTGCTTACATGTTTCGCTGCTCATGATTTATTCAGTATTGCGCGGGCATCTTTCCATTCCGCTTCAGAATCTTTGGAATAACATCCTCGAAAATCTGCCTGATTTTCACCACGCGAATTTCGAAGAACCAATCTTCGCCGTAATCAAAATGGTAGAAGAACCGCTGCCCTTGTGCAAGACCGAGGCTGATGATTTTCGTTTCTTCTGCGAAGCCGGAAAAAATCGGCTCGGCAGCATAATCCAAGTCGGCTTTGCACGAGTAGACCTTATGCTTATTGCGCGGAGTCCCATCCATGATAAATTCGTATAGGTGGTCGCTGTCCCAGCCAAGTGTCTTCTGAATGAGGTCATGAAGAACGCCAAGCGTATCTTCATCGCTCATGGATATCTGCCCAACCGTCTTCCCCCAGTAAAATCTGACTCCGAATTGCACCTCATTCATTTCATTGCCTCCTTGGGATTTGTTTTCCCGAGATTTTCTCCGTTTTCCCTGAGCCAGCGCCGATTTTCCATATAATCCGGCATCGCCTTTCCAACCAGTTCCCAAAAAGCAAGAGAGTGATTTTTTTCTTTCAAGTGGGCAAGTTCATGGATAATCACATAATCAAAGACTGGTTCGGGCGCGAACAGGAGACGGAATGAGATGTTGATATTGCCCTTGTGCGAGCAGCTTCCGAAATTGGTCGCGCTGTCTTTGATGAATACTTTTGCAAGCGCGCCTTGGAAGTGCAAATCGTTGAGCCTGCAGACGTGCGCCTCGACTTCGGAATGGATTGCATTCGCCATTACCCTGCGGGAAAGATTTGTAAAAACTTCGGCTTCGCACTCCTGTGGAATGCTCGGGGAAAGACTGACCACTACGTTTTCCCCGTCCAAACGCGCGGAAGACATTCTTTCCCCCCGCCCAAAATTTTTTCTTAGCACGAACCGCTTCCCCATCACGGTGACTTCCTGCCCGTCTGCAAATTCGAAGGGGCGCGGCGTGACAAAGGCATCGGGATTCCGGTCGAGCTTCCGCAATATCCTCTTTTCCAGCCGAAGGAATGCCCGAAATCCTTCTTCCCTCGACCAGCTCACCGGGATTTGGATCGAAATCGTTGTGCCATCCACCGACGCGCTTGCGCGCTGGTTACGAGTAGGTTTGCGCACCACCCAATAATCTTTTCCATTCACGCTTTTTTTCCTCTCCATAAAAACGCACGCTCATTTTATGCCGCAAATCCTGCACATCGGGCAGTCGCTTTCGTATTTTTTATAGCGATAGTATTTCGCGTGGATTCCAATTTCTCTGAAAAGTTCTAGGAATTGCCTGTGCGTCATCCGAACGCCCGCAAGCTCTTTTTCAAGGTGCTCTTTCTCATTCGTTGCCTCGGTAAAAAGCTTTTCATTGCCCCGCAGTGCATTGTTAGGGCTTTGGATGTAATTCCCGTAGTACCAGTTGAGCGCCTTTTCCGCGCCTATCACGGGCTTTTGCTTCGCGCCGTGCTCTTTCTCCCGCAAATGCGGCTTAAAAGAGACGAATTCCCTTATTTTTGACTGCCTGCCCATAATCACGCGCCGATTTATTCACATGGATTCCCAGTATAGCCGCACTGCCCCGTCCTCGGGGAATTTACCACTGGCAGGAGATGCATTTCGTCTTCATCAATCCCTTTCACGCATTTTTTGCAAAACACCCCGCGTTCGTCGCAGGCTATGAACTCGGCTTTTGCTCCGCATTTGTCACAGATTGCAGCAGGGGGGTTGTTGCGCGCGAGAATGGCTATTTTCTTCGAAGAGGAAAGCCCATGGGCGCCAAGGGATTTTACCTCCAGCACGGTCGTGGTGCCCATGTCGTATTCATATGAGAGCGAAGCGCCCGCTGGAAGAGACTTTGAAGCGTTTGCACCGCTCATTGGACGCGTATTCGCCTCAAGCCCATCCTCTTCCCATCCTTCGGATACGTAACCGATTCCGCCTTCGGCCTCGAATATGCTCAGATGTCCACAACACTCCACCCAATATTCGCGCAGCAGGCAATCCAAATCCTCAAGAGTCGCCTTGGGGGACAACGAGAGGCAAAGCCAATATGCTCGAAGATGCGGGCTTTTTACGAGAATTACAGTTGCATCATTTGCACCTGAAAGCGAGCCGCATTTAGAGATGTGCGCCCCCATTGCGCGCATCGCAAACTCCTTCCCACAACCAACGCATTTTCCAACGGTCTTTTCGTCAAAGCCGAGCCCCATTCAATCACCTGCCTGTTTTTCCCATTTCTTCATCTTTCAACCCGCGTCTTAATCTCCCAGTAGTTCCCGCTTGTTTTTCCAATCCTGCGCACAACGCCTTTTGCCCTGAGTTTTTCCAGATATTCTTTCACAGCGCCATGATGCTTCAGCCACATCAACCACGTTTTCTTCCCTGTGAAGGTTTTTTTATCTCCCAGCTGCCGCCCCTGCCGTGCCCCTTGCGTTTTATCATTCCTTTTTCCTTTAGTGTCCGCAGGTGATATCTTACACCCGGAACGCTAAGTTTGACCAGTCCGGCGACCTGTTCCGCGCTCATTGACGGATTGTTCGTTATTATCCCCATTATTTCCTGTTCCTTGGTCTCGTTGCTAAGTGCCAGTTTAGTATTAGTTTTAGTGATAGTGTTAGTAGTAGTCGGAAAAGTAATCTTGTAGTAATCAAAATCTCCATCTATGACAGGGCGCACCTTGTACTTTGTTTGCCAGCCGTTTATCATCTTGTGAAACCCCGAACCGATGTTCTCCGCGAAATTCACGTATCGGAATATCTTGGCGATTATTGGGTTTCTTGGGAGGGAAAAGTCTTCCTTAAGGATAAGCTCTATTTTCTTCGGAAGCGCGCCTGGATTGTAGAACTCGAAACGGTCTGAGAACACCCTTATGCGCGGATTGGACTTGCTGAAATAATCCGTGTGGATGATAAGATTTACCAACGCCTCGCGCAACGCCTGAAGATGTGGGGGGTCGTCGTTCCTTATTCCCTGCCGGACTGAAAAGGGAGTTTCTATTTTCTTGAGGAGCCGCTCGTAAAACAGGAAAAAAGTCTGGAAGAGGTTGCCCTCGGAAGAAATACGAAAATCATATCGTGCAGGGGCATCTTCATACGAAGTGCCGGTTATCTCAAGATATTCTGCCCTGAAATTTGGCATTTTCCGCTGTATGGCGTCTTCCCTGCCGAAGACTATGAGCCCGCCGTATGTGATTTTTCCTTCCTTGATAACCAGCAGTTTTTCCAAAAAATCTTCATCAGAGAGTACGAGATAACGATGGTTGGGGTTGACCTGTAAAAATAGGTTCCGGTATTGCTTGACGGTTTCCGAGTCGAGGTCTGCAACCGTTAAATCAGTAATTTCGTTGTCCTTCTCCTCAAACGATGCGTTCCGATAAAATGAGTCTATTTCCTCCTGTGTTGCTCTGCGGTCGCCGCTCCCAGTTCGTATGAACGTGTTTTTTTGAGAATCGAAATAAACCGGTTTTTCGCGCGGATGCTTCTGTGGAATGTAAAACGCAATGACAGTTTTGCTGCCGATGGCGTATTTTTTTGCAATCGGGTCAATGCGCTTGTTGAACTTGTTTTTGCTTCGAAGAACATTCAGAAAATCTTCCGATACTTTTTCCGCGTTGATTGTGCCGGATATGGTGAACTCCTTTCCGTCCTTTTTGATGCCAAACACGAGCCAGCCACCGGCGGTGTTGGAAAAGGCGCTCACGGTTTCCCATGCGCTTTTTGGCACGGCAAAACTCGCTTCCTTTACTTCAAAGTCCTCCCATTCGATATCTTGAAGTCTGGCAATAAGCTCCTCTTTTGTCAGGTCCGCCATAATTCCTGCCTTCACAACACTGCCATCCTTCCAGCCAGCGTTATCTCAAACTCCTCATCAACGTAACCCGCTTCCTTCAACTCCTTCAAGTGTTGATACAACATCCCCGGCGTTTTTCCCAATTTCTCCGCTATTTCAGCTATCGGCTTGCCGTTCCTCTTCACAATCTCGTCCAATAACTCGCGCTTTGGCTGCGAAAGTCCGAAAGTCAGTTTGGGCAACTCAACGAGCTTATTAATCTCCGGCAATTCGTTGCAGACTATCCGCTCCACAAGCTCGGGGCGCGCGTAGCAGCCGTAAAGCACGCCCTGCGCCATTAGCTTCCAGCCGCCGGAAACATTCACGATGGCGCGGTTGTTCTTCTCAAGTAGTTCAGTCGTCTTCTTGGCAACTGCGAATATGTCGGACGAATCAACCTCAACTTCCTTTATTTCCGCCACCTTGCCGTAAAGCTCGCGCACTTTCGCAAGATGTTTCTCTATATCCTTGGTGGAATCCTTGGCGATTATCAGAATTATTCTATTTGGCGAATAAGCGTGCGCTGCCGCCACGAATGGCTCGAAAGAGTAGAAAGTGGCTATCAAGGCAGTTTCTCCCACGATAGGCAAATGCCCAGAAAACATATAAAAGTGTAGTGTTGGCATAGCTATTTAATTGTTAAGGAAAAAGCTATACTAATAAGGGAAAGGGTGATGACAAGGGTGGGGGCAGGAGAAGAACAGTGAAGGAAGCGGCAAAAGTAAGCGCAGGGGAGTGATTGGATGGTTGAAGTAAGCGAGGATTGCCAACTGGAAGCAGATGGCTTGGCGGGTTATCGGTGCCGTTCATGCGGTCTGACGAGCAGTGATTGCAAGGGATATGTGCCTTCAGGCTGGATGACGAAGCTTATTCGGCAGGACGGCTTATTCAGCACAGGTAAAGCGGTTATTTTACTCTGCCCGAAGTGCGCAGGAAAGAAAAGGTGAGAGGATGGCGACAAGAAATTTCAGCAGAAATTTTTTGGCAGTGGAATATAGGGATTCCACTACAAAAACAAAGAAAATAGACGTTGTTAATATCTGCGATGAGTTTGGAGCGCAGCCAATCCACATTGCAGCTTTCAGGGGCAATCTAGAGCGTGTGAAACGCCTTGTAGAAAATGGTGCAGATGTGAATTCAAAGGGACCGGGCGACTCCACTCCGCTTCACAATGCAGCTACAATGTCCGCTGCAAAAGTAAAATACGGCGACTATGTGGGAGTGGTTAGTTATCTTATTGAAAAAGGCGCGGATGTGAACGCGAAAAACACATGTGGCTACCCTCCGCTGCATTTTGCGAAGAATGAGCAGGTGATTGAACTTCTCAAAAAGGCGGGAGCGAAGGAAAAGGAATAAAACGCGCAATACAGATGAAAAAGAGATTTTGTGCTTGGAAAGCACACGGAAGTGAATGGAATGTGGAACAAGTTAAACAAGAACGACAGGAGGTTGCTCAATTGCTTCCTCTTTACTATCATGTCACCCGTCGGGTTTCTGCTCGGCTGGTATGCGGCTACAGAGCAGTGGGTGTTGGTAATTATTCTCATGGGCTTGACGATGGCACTGGATTTCATTGGCAGTTACACCTATATGGACATAATCGGAGACCGATTTGAGAATGAATTTGAAAAGGCGCAGGGCAAGAACGGTTCTGTTAATTCAAATTGTAGACAACAGTGATTTTATGAAAAAAACACAAATTTGCAGAATAGAAATTGATAATTTCAAGAAAATCAAAAGGGCAGATATTGAACTTTTGGACGGTTTTGAAAGAACTGAAGTGTCCGAGGTAGCTGATGCGGTGAATTTTGCGCTTGGAGAAGGCAGCTTGCGAAAGCTTCGCGCAAGGCGCATAAGTGATTTGATATGCCCTCCTGCACGGCTTGCAAAGGTAGTTTTATACATTGATGGCGAGAAGCCTTGTTGGGTGAAAAGGACGATTGGGACGGCTGGAAAGACGCTCTATACGCTGGATGGGATTAGGACAACTAGAGAGCGCGTTATGGAGAAATTGGGCGATTTTCATGTTAAAAGCAATATCTTTGATTAAGATAGTGGGGTGAACATATGAAAAAAGGAACATGCGCAAAATGTGGAGAAAATTCGTACCAAATGGCGGGGCAATGCCGAAAATGCAAAAGTATGTTTTGTCATTCTTGCAGAGGAGCTAGATGCAAGATATGTGATTTCAATCAGGTAGACACGATTTAACTAGGATGTTGATTAAAAAATGCAAAACAGTTGCGAAAACGAAGCGCAGAGTCTTTTGCATCAGGTTGAGGTGTGTTGATGGCATATGCCAAAAAATTCTTGAAAGAGTTTGAAAAACTACTTAAAAATAGTAAAGTATCGGATGAATACTGGTCAACATTCAAGTATACTTCAACTGGGAACAACCATTGCCACGCGTTAACTTGGGGCTTGATTAGTAGAGCACTATCTAAGATAAAGGAAACAAAAGAACTTTACATAGATATTCATCTCAAAGCTGGAAAAGTCACGTTAAGACCAGATGTTTATGCCGTTTCAAATAATGGTTCACGCCTAGCAATTGATTTTGAAAGTCCAAATTCCAGCGATGCGAGGGTCGTTGAAAAGGACATAGTGCAGTTTCTGAGTTTTTTAGCGGAAGGCGGAGAAATAGATAAGTATATTGTTGTCACTAGCCTTCCTGAAAAAAATTCAAATTGGGAACTTAGATATACTAGTGCGGGCGGGTATAATGAGGGTCATTCTGTGCACAAAAAAAAGATACGCAAAAATCCAAAAAAATACTGGTTTAACTTCTACAAAAAAGCGCTCGCCGCCCACAAGGTTTCGAAATTATCACTTAAACGGATAATCTTTCTTAATATGAATGGGAAGAAATTGGAATACGTGCGCATGTGAGCTGAGACAATGCTAAAAGCAATCCTTTTCGATCTCGACAACACGTTGCTCGACTTCTCGGGCTTCAAGCGGGAGACCGCGCTTGCGGCAGCAAAGGCAATCCGCAAAGCCGGAGTGAAGGAATCGGAAAAGAAGCTCTACGACGCAATCTATGAAATATACGGGAAGAGGGGCATCGAATACCAAAACACCTTCCAAGAGCTGCTTTCAGAATACAAACTGGGCGCGAACCTGCACGAGCACGCGAAGCAGGCGGCAATAATCGCTTACACCAAAAAGAAACACGAGTGCCTCAAGCCGCGCCCAAAAGTGATTCAGGTGCTCTCTTCGCTGCGGCGCAAGTTCAAGCTCGCAATAGTTACGGACGCACCGCGCGATAAGGCGTGGCAGCGGCTCATTCTCAGCGGGCTTGACCATTTCTTTGAAGTGGTCGTGGCTTATGAGGAAACCGGAGAGTACAAGCCATCTACAAAGCCGTTTTTCAAGGCGCTGAGCATTATCGGCACAACACCACAGGAAACGCTGTTTGTCGGAGACAACCCAGAGAGAGATATTATTGGCGCGAAGAAAGCAGGACTACACACTTGCCTTGCGAAATATGGGTGCATTGACTATCGGGAAGAGATGGATGTTGCGAATTATACGATTGGGAAAATTGAAGAACTGGTGGGTATAGTAAGGGAAATTGAGGGAGACTTTCAATAAGTAAGCGGTGAGTTAATGCCAAAAAGAAATCAAAGAACAGTCACCATTGCAGGAATAGGAGCAGGGCGTTTAATCTTATCTGAGATTGCAAACTATGCATCTGAATTGGGGATGAATACACCACTAATGGTGCTATATGATACGCATGCAGGAGCCGTTGGAATGGCTAGATTGGGAACTAAAGGTGTTTTAATTGGCAAGGAAATCTTTAGAGGTTGTGGCGCATATGGGGATATTGAAAAATGTAAAATAGCTGCCTTAAAAGAACGGAAAAAGATTGGTGATGCGCTGTCGGGTTCAAAAATTGTATTTGTTGTGACATGTCTAGGGGGAGGCACAGGATCAGGCATTGCACCAGTTGTGTGCGATATTGCAAGAAAACAAGGTGCATTTGTAATAGCAATCGCCACCTATCCTACTGTGTGCATACCTAAAACATGGAAAAAAACCCGAGATAACGCAAAAAAAGGGTTGGAAGAACTCAGAAAATACGCAGACATTCTGACGATAGTAAATAATGAAAAGATACGTCGGCACATGCCAAAAGATTGTAGCGGGGGAGACATATGTACTATTTGCAACAAGATTGCCGCGAGGATGGTTTGGAATGCGTGTCAAGGCAAGGGCGTTATGCGGTTATTTGAGAAATAACCGGATGAAAGACAATGCAGATTACAACAAAAATCGGGGCAGTAAAAATGGACGAAAAACATTTTTTGGATGTGTGTTGCGAGTGCCTAAAAGATATGCGCATGGATGATTTAGAAACGGAAAAAATCATTCAAATAAGAATAGCAAACGCTCTGCTGGATGACGGCTTAAAGGCGTTTTGCGAATATCCATATCCTGATGGTAAAGACGAGTGCGATATCGTACTAACAGAATCCTTGGACTGTATGACGCCATTAGTCTGGATTGAGATAAAACCAGTATGGAAAAGAAGAGAAACCAATTATTTTTCTGCAAGTAAATTCATTAAAGAAGGTCCTTTCAAGAAGGACATCGAAAAGCTCTTTCGCACCAAAATTCAAAACAAACATCAGAAAAGGTGGTTTCTGTTAGTTTTAGATAAGGAAGAAATGCCAAAGATGGAATCGGTGATGATAGATGCGCCTAAAGCGAGGCAAGGTCTGACCTCTGCACAGATGATGACCTGCGTTAATCTCTGGGCAGGAAATCTGGCACCAGTAAAAATGTCAATCCCCGGAACCGACATTGGTCTCTTATTGTGGTCTATTGAAAAATATGATGCTGAGGCTATTGCGACCGAGCCGGACAGTAATGGAAATTACAAGTGGAAAAGATAGATGATTGAATTTGAGGTGATACCCATGGTCTCTCTAACCTTCTACGGCGGCGCGAACGAAATAGGCGGCAACAAGGTGCTGCTTGAGGACAAGGGCGCGCGGATTTACCTTGACTTCGGGCAGAGCTTTGACTTTGGAGAGGAGTTCTTCTACGACTTCTTGCAGCCGCGCGCGGCAAACGGGCTGGAAGTGTATTTTGAGTTCGGGCTGATGCCGAAAGTGCCCAGGCTTTACAGCAAGGACATGCTGGAGCTTACCAACCTGAAGTATGAAAAGCCGGATATAGATGCGGTTTTCATCTCGCATTCGCACTCAGACCATGTGAACCATCTGCCTTTCCTTGATGAATCTATACCTATCTACATGGGGCATGGCACGCACAGGATACTTGAAATATACCATAAGCTTTACCCTGCGTTTTCCAATATCGGTGAGCACAAGCAGCTAAACTTCTTCAAGTCGGGAGATAAAATCAAAGTAAAACATTTATTGATTGAGCCGGTGCATGTAGAGCACTCGATTCCTGGCGCATATGGCTTCATTATTCACACCAGCAAGGGGCCGATTGTTTATACTGGCGATTTCAGGCTGCACGGACCGCAAAGCGATATGACACGGGAATTCATGGCAAAAGCAGCCAAAGCAAAGCCATACGCCATGCTGACTGAAGGAACGAGAGTGGGGCATGATGTTGAGCATAATTACACTGAAGCCGAGGTGGAAGAGAAAATAAGTGGAATAGTAAAAGAGTCCAAGGGAATTGTCTTTGCTTATTTTTCAATGTCTAATGTAGACCGGTTCATGTCTGTTTACCGCGCAGCTGTGAAAAACGGCAGGAAGCTCGTGGTTGACCCGAAGTTCGCCTATGTTCTTGACAATTTGAAGGACAAAATACCTGCGATGCCGGACGTGATGACTGATGACAATATTCAAGTCTATTTCAGGCTCTCAAAAACCGGCACGTTCGATGAGAAGGATTACTATGTCTACGAGCGGAAATTCATTCCAAAAATGGTAACTTACAAGGAGGTTTCAAAGAACCAGAAAAATCTTGTCATGCACATGAGCTTCTTCAAGCTTATGGAGTTGTGCTACATCAAGCCCAAGAACGCGGATTACATCTATTCTTCGTCAGAGCACTTTTTGGAAGGCGAAGACAATAGAAAAGAGAAAGAAGTGCTTGAGAACTGGATGAAGCACTTCAAGGTCAAATTCCACGTGGCGCACTGCTCAGGGCACGCAAGCAGGCAGGATATTGAGGAAATGATTGGGGCAGTCAAGCCGAAGCTGCTTATACCAATGCACACTGAGGGCGCGGCAGAATTCGGAAAGTTCCATGCGAACGTGAGGATACCTGAGAAAGGGAAAAGAATGGAAATATAAGTGGCAGATGGTTGCGCTCATTTTTTCTCAATCGTTATCCTGACCTGCGCCTCGCCGATTTCCCATTCCTTTGAAAATCCGCCTGCGGGCGCGGAGAAGCCGACAAGCTCGGCATTCACCTGCGAGGCAAGCTCGTCAGTGTGGCGCTTGAGTATGGGGAGAAGCTCCTTGTCGTGCGTTTCCACGTGGAGGATTATTTTGTCCTGCTCCACGAGCTTTTTCTCCTTGCGCATGAGTTGCACGCGGCGCGCGACCTCGCGCACCATCGCCTCCTCGTAAAGCTCCTTTTTCATCTCGGTCTTGAAATAGACCTTGCCGCCGTTGAATGGCGCGATTGCGAAGCCGGAGAGCGATTCCTCCACGGAAACCATGTCTCGCTCGATTGCGAATTTGTCCTCAAGCAACATCTCCTTTTCGTCGCCGGAAAGCCATTCCGCTATTTTCGCCGCAGGGATTTTCTCAAGCGCGGCGATTGCTGAGACTGACTCGCGCTTGAATTTCGCGCCCACTTTCGCACGGGCTATGGACACTGAAAATTCCGTCTTGGGCTGCTTGGTGATTAGGACTTTCCTCACATTCGAGAGCGATTCGATGAGCTGCGACACGTGCTCGATTGACGAGAGAACCTCGGTGGACTCGGAAACCACTCTCGCCTCCTCCATTGGCCAGCGAAGGGGGATGCCCGCCTTCTGCCTGCAGTTTGCGACAGCAGCGGAAATCTGCCGCGCGACCTCGAAGCGTTTTTCCAGAAGAACGTCCCTGCGCTTTTTGTCCGCATCGGGATAGGGGTGCATGCTGATGGATTCCCTGCGCTCGTATTTCCTGAAGAACGACTGATAGACCGACTCGGTTATGAACGGGCAGATGGGGGCAAGAAGCTTGAGCCCCTCGAAGATGGAATGGTAAAGCACCGCCATCGAGGGCGAATTCTCCCCGTCCTCGTCAATGCGCTGCTTGGCGAGCTTCATGTAGAAGCGGCTCACGTCCTCGAGCAGGAAAGCGCGCGCCGCCTTCGCAGCCGCGTGCGGCTTGTAGCCCGAAAACGCGGAATTGCACTCCTCCGCGGTTGCGCTCAGGCGCGAAAGCACCCACCTGTCCTCAAGCGAAAGTTCCGCGTCCTCGGGAAGCACTAGCGCGTGCGGTGAAGTATGGAAGCGCGAAAGGAACATCCCCATGTTGTAAATCGTCCCGAGCGAGCGGTGCGCCTCCTTTATCTCGTTCCAGTTGAAGCGCAGGTCGTCCCACACGGTGTTTGAGAGCGCCCAGAGCCGGAAGGAGTCCGCGCCGTATTTGTCCACCACTTCCTCGAGCGGAACGAAATTGCCCACGGACTTCGACATCTTCTCGCCCTTCTCGTCCACGAAAAACCCGTGCATGAGGAGCGTCTTGTAGGGGATTTCGTTGTTCAGAACAACGCCCGAACCGAGAAGCGAGTAGAACCATCCGCGCGTCTGGTCCTTTCCTTCGACTATGAAGTCCGCGCGCGGGAATTTTGCCCGCTCCTCCTCCGAAAGCGACGCCCAGACTGCGTTGCCGGAGTCGAACCAGACGTCGAGAATGTCGGGAATGCGGTGCGCCTGCGCCCCGCACTTTTCGCACTTGAATTTCACGTGGTCAATGAACGGGCGGTGAAGCTCGCGCACCTGCGAGGGAAGCTCGGACGCCGAGCCGATTACCTTGAGATGATTGCACGAGCCGCATTTCCATATCGGAAGCGGGATTCCCCAGTAGCGCTGGCGGGAAATGCACCAGTCCGGCGCGGAGGAGACGAACTCCTTGAAGCGCGTCTTGGCGAAAGGCGGGTTCCAGTCGCAGTTCTCGATTTGCGAGAGCATCTGCTCCTTGAGCTTTGTGACCGAAATGAACCACTGGTTTGTGGCTATGAAAATAAGCGGCGTCTTGCAGCGCCAGCAGTGCGGATAGCGGTGCGCGACCTTGCCCTCGTGCACCAGCGCATTCGCCTCGCGCAAGTCCGCAATCACTTTTGCAGATGCCTCCCTTGCGGGAATTCCGTGGTATGCGCCCGCCTCCGAGGTGAATTTGCCCGTGCTGTCGATGGGCGAGAATATTTCCAGCCCGAAACGCTTGCCGATTATGAAGTCCTCAGGCCCGTGCCCTGGCGCGCAATGCACCAAACCAGAGCCGTCCTCCAAAGTAACGAACTCGTCTGAGATGACCACGCGGCGAGTGCATTCCTTGCCGATTTTCGCCTGCAGCGGATGGACGTATTCCTTCTTTTCGAGTTTCTTTCCGGATATTTCGCCGAGAACGACTGCGCTCTCGCCAAGAAGCGACATGAGCGGCTCAAGACGGTCTTTTGCGAGAATCCACGTTTCCGCGCCCACCTTTACCTTTACGTAAGTGTAGATGGGGTGCGCCATTATCGCCATGTTTGAAACGAGAGTCCACGGAGTGGTTGTCCAGATTACGAAGTATTCGCCGCCGTCTTTTCCGCCCTCCCCGCCGTCGCCCTCGGCGAGCTTGAATTTCACGTAAATCGAGGGGTCTGACTGCTCGCCGTATTCCAATTCGTAGTTCGCAAGCGTGGTCTCGCAGCGGCTGCAATACGGGACAACGTACACTCCTTCGTGCAGCAGCCCTTTTTCGTGCGCGGTTTTTATCGTGCGCCATGAAGCGTCGATGTATGCATCCCTGTAGGTGATGTACGGGTTGTCAAAGTCCATCCACACGCCGCACCGCTCGAACTGCGAGGAGATTACGCCGATGTATTGCGTGGCAAACCCCTTGCATTTCTCCACGAATTTCTCCACGCCGAGCTTTTCGATTTGCCGCTTGTCGGAAATCTTCAGCTCCTGCTCGACTTTCACTTCTATGGGGAGCCCGTGCGTGTCAAATCCGGGCTGCGCGCGAACGGCAAAGCCCGACGCGCGCCTGTGGCGGCAGATTGCGTCCTTCATGCACTTGTTCCACGCCGTGCCGGGGTGTATCTGCCCGGTTGCGTATGGCGGCCCGTCGCAGAAATAGAACGGCTTGCCGTCCTTGTTCTGCCCGACAACGGACTTGTAAATGGAATTTTCCTTCCAGAAATGGAGCATTTCCTTCTCTAGCTTGGCTTGGTCGTGCAAATTTTCACCCTGAAAGCTTTGCCGCGAAAACCCTCGCAAGCGAAAGCACTGCTGGAATCGAGAACATTATCGGCAGGAAAATCAGGGCGGAAGCCGTAGGAAGCGCAAAGCGCGAGATTGCCGATGCGAAAAACGCGAAAAAAGCGCAGGCGAGAATTGCGTACTCCGCCATCGGGCTTGAAAACCCCGCCTTTGAGAGGGCGGCGAGCGCGAAATAGCCCGCGCACGAGAATCCGACCAGCCCGAGCGCAAGAAGCAATGGCATGTTTGGCACGGAAAACAGCAGCGCCGCGGCAACCACCGCTGACAGCGCAAGCGCTTTCCAAAATTCGCCGAATTTCATTAAAACCACGTCTGTTAATCCGACTATGAAACTATATAAGTATATAAGTGTTTGTCGCTTCTAACCACCCGGGAGAGATTGAATGGCAGAATACACGCCCTGGACCGAGAAATACCGCCCGCGGACGCTTAACGACATCGTGGGGCAGAAGGAAACCGTTTCCATACTCAAGGCATACGCTCGGGAGAAGAACATGCCGAACCTTCTTTTCGCAGGCCCGCCCGGCATCGGGAAAACGACAGCCGCGCTCGCGCTCGCCCGCGATTTGTACGGCGAGAACTACCGCGAGAGCATACTCGAACTGAACGCATCGGACGAGCGCGGGATTGACGTGGTGCGCGGCAAGATAAAGGACTTCGCGAGGACTGTGTCGCTCAATGAAGTGCCCTTCAAGATAATATTTCTGGATGAGGCGGACTCGCTCACCAACGACGCGCAAAACGCGCTCCGCAGGACCATGGAGCTTTACGTGAATGTGACCCGCTTCATACTTTCCGCCAATTATTCGTCCAAGATAATAGAGCCGATACAAAGCAGGTGCAGCGTTTTCCGCTACCGCCCGCTTTCCAACGAGGAATGCGCCAGCATGGTTGAGCGGGTGGCAAGGGGAGAAGAGCTGAAACTTGACAAGGGGGCAATGGACGCGCTTCTTTACGTTTCCGAGGGAGACATGCGGCGCGCGATAAACGCGCTTCAGGGCGCGTCATTAAGCTCAAAGAGCATCACCTCCGAGTCGGTCTACAAAAGCTCCAGCCGCGCAGAGCCCGCCGAAATAAAGGAAATGATGGAACTCGCGCTCTCGCGCAAATTCGTTGACGCTCGCAAGAAGCTCCACACGCTCATGATAAGCTACGGCATGAGCGGGGAGGATGTTCTGCTTCAAATGTACAGGACAATTGACACGCTTGACCTCACTGAAAAGGAGAAGGTAATCGTGATGGACAAGATTGGCGAATACAACTTCCGGCTCGTTGAGGGCGCGAATGAGACGATTCAGATTGAGGCGTTGTTGGCGCAGTTTCTGCTGGTGAAGTAGAAAAGACGCGGTGCGGATGAGAGGTCGAACATGAAACCAAAATTTGTTATTACCAAAAAAGAACTGATGAATGTAGCAGGATACGAAGAGAAACACTTCCCAAAATACACTGCATCAATAATCAACTTGATTAATAGATGGGCGGGAGGCACATCTGCCAATGTGGTTGGACAAATGTCGGATTTAGCAATTGAATGCCCCTATAAAGATTATGAAAATTGGCGAAAGTGGTATTTGGAAAAGCACCCTAAAGCGATAGAAAACGGGACAAAACTCATTATGTCAAAACTGAAAGAAGCGAAAGAAGCTATTGCTGGCATAGACGAAAAACTTGTTAGGCAGTGGGTGGAAGATTTAGTAATTGAAAAATCATTTTGGGGATTGAAAATCCAGGAAGCAATAATACTTAGATTGGGAAAAGAAACACAAAAACAGTGTAGATTGGCGACAAAACTGGAAGAAAGCAAGGGTTACGATGGTTTTATAGAAGATAAACCAGTCCAAATAAAACCTTGTTCGTATAAGACAGCTTCGAATGTAAAAACAGAAACTCTCAGAGCAAGAACAATTTATTATGAGAAAGATAAAGAAACAGGAGATTACGACATTGATGCGTCAGAGATAGCTGACCTCATATGAACAGATATCAGTGTATTCCACTTCTTTTATTACATCTATTTTTTTGAGAATTATGTTCCGCTCCTGATTAGTCATCACCGGGAATTTGTAATTTTCATTCGCATATCTCCATTCATTTTTTTGTTTTTTTTCGACAAAATATTTATGATTTTTTAATCGCACGTCAATAAAAGCATTGCATGCTTCTTTTGAGGCGCATATATTATTACGAATTACATCTTTAAATGATGGCTCAATCTCAACACCTATGCTATTTCTACCAGATGCTATTGCACTTATAGATGTTGTGCCTGTCCCTAAAAATGGATCAATAACTATATCTCCATAAACAGAAAACATGTTTATTAGTCTGAAGGAAAGTTCAAATGGGAAAGCCCCACTCCGCTCTCTCGTTTTACCATTGGTCATTTTTTGGAAAACGCCGTTTATGTCCTGCCATTTGTCAGAAAACCAAACATTTCGTTCTTCCCAAAAAAAGGCACTTTGTTGCCTGTTAAAAATTTCTTCTACCGTCTTAAACTCTCGTTTTCCATTTTTTCGCAAGATAAGTATGTGTTCATGCTCAAGTGTAACATACGCCCCAACAGGCAACATTCCAGACCCCATAAACTTATCCGGCTTGTTGGTTTCCTTTATCCAAAGTATTTCTGGCAAGGCATGAAAACCAAGATTTACGCAATAACTCAGTATTCTCGCATGGCTCGGATAAATCTGGAATTTTCCACCGACGCTCCGCGTAGCATCCCCGATATTTATGCAAGCGATTCCCCCGTTTTTTAAAACCCTATATGTTTCGCCCCAAACCTTGTCAAGTTCTTTGTGCATTAATTCAAAAGCAATTTCTCCCTTTTCGTTTTCAAGCGCCTGTTTTATTTCAGGATTTTGTTGTGAAAACATTTCATCCCACATCCTTATCATTGGATATGGTGGCGAGGTTACCATCAGATTAATACTCTCTGATTTTATTTCTGACAGGTTTCTTGAATCAGAAAAAAATATTTTGTGATTAGTGGTTTTCATTTTTTCGCCTTAGTTAATATTAATTCAATCTGTTTCTCCTTCGCAGCGAGATCTATTTTATCGCCATCAGCAAGACCAAACAGATCAAGTGCATCTTTTGGAAGAAGGATACCGAGACTATTACCTATTCTTCGTATCTTGACTTTCATAGGTTATTACAATCGTAATAACATTTAAATATCTTCCCTAACTGTAGTTATTATGAAAGTTATAACCTACGGATGCCGTAGAACCACTAAGACTATCCGTTAGGATGTTTAGAGAAGAACACCACAGTACATCCGAAGGTAGATGAAAGCGGCATCTGAAAACCTGCAAAAATTCCTCTATGATCGCTCTTTTTCCAATTCAAGGCAGCGTATCCGCGCTGCCTGCCCGTTTTGTAGACTGCCA
>Ga0172369_10003430_pt1 | contig 20910 bp, 22 predicted proteins | sample LakKiv25m_FD_114539 | JGI IMG/M metagenome (GOLD analysis project Ga0172369, IMG submission 114539) | Freshwater microbial communities from Kabuno Bay, South-Kivu, Congo - kab_022012_11.25m | ecosystem: Environmental > Aquatic > Freshwater > Lake | place: Democratic Republic of the Congo...
GATATTATGAAGTAGATTTTTCCGCCACAGGCGGAGCTTTTCAACTTGCAAGCGGGGTTTATATTTACAGGTTGCAGGCAGGTCAATTTGTATCCACAAAGAAAATGATGGTGTTGAAATAGTTCAAACATTATCGAATTTAGTATAAACTAAAAACGCCTCTTACGAGGCGTTTTCTTTTTCTGTTAAACAATAGCTTTTTCTTTTTGATATATTTTTTGGAACTCACGTGGGTTTCTATTCTTCCATCCACCCTTGTGATAAGCATATCCCACAACTAATGGCATTGCAACGGTTGCTTCAGCATAAACCATTTGCTCTGATGATGTTGATACTTTACCCCAGGAACTAGCTTCTTTTAATGTTGATCCTGATAGCGCTCCATCGCGTTCATCTGCAACCGTTATTTGAATTGCGTATTTATGCATCTCAGCATCCTCTTGCAAAATATCTGCAGCAACAACAATATCCTGAGTAAAGTTTTTAGGAACACCACCGCCAATCATTAATAAACCGGTTTCTTTGCTGTGCAATTTTATTTTCGTTAATTCAAGAAAATCTTTACCTGAATCACAGGATACATGATTATCCGGATTTTTATGTTGATGCATTACAAATCCAAATCCCGCAGAGCAATCTGAAAATGCCGGAACGAAGATGGGGACATTCTTTTTGTAAGCAGCATAAACCACAGAATCGTCAACTTTTGGTCCGCCATTTTCATCAAGATACTTTCCAAACTCCCATAAAAATTCTCTCGATGAATAAGCTCCAGGTTTCATGCTATCAAATATAAGAGCTGTTGTATCATCACAAATTCTTAGCTCATCTTCATCAATAAACGTATCATAAATTCTATCGATGTGCAGCTCTCTCATTTCGTTATCATCCACCCACTTTGTGCCTTTGTAATGTTTAAATCCAAGCGCCTCAAAGAAATCCTGATCAACCATAATTGCGCCAGTAGAAACAATAGCATCAACCATGTTATTCATAATCATATCATAAACAACTTTTTTCAAGCCCGCACTAAAAAGACTTCCTGCAAGAGTTAATATAACAGCACAGTCTTTATCTTTTATCATTGTGTCTAAAATATTTGCAGCACGATTTAGATCCCTTGCGGTAAAAGCCATATCAGCCATAGCATCAACAAGTGGAACAACGTTATGCTGTTTTATATTGATATGTTTTACGACATCTTTTAAATAATCTTTTTTCTCGGACATTTTTTGCTCCTTAATGTTTTTGTTTTCTTTCTTGGATTACTCTTAAAAAATATGATTTACTTTAATCATATTCCACTTAATTAAAAAAAGATTTTTGCAAACCTTAATATTCCCTGTTTCCAGGGAACGCGATGAGATACACCGTCTTTATTTTTAAATTCATCTCTATGTTCAACATACCATTTGTAATTTCTTAGCAGAGCATCTTTGTTTGAGAACTTTGGTTTATAACCTAAAATTTTTTCAGCTTTTTCGATCGATACAAAAGAATCCTTTGATGCAGTTTCATAAACCCATTTATAAAGCGGAGAAAGTTTTAATGCTTCTAAAAACTTTAAAGTGTAGATGATTGGTTTTTCCGGCAGACCCACAATCTTCTTTCCAAATCCAGCGTAATCCAAAACTGCCTGATAATCTTCTTTCATTGTAGTGAATTGTTTAGCACCTATGTTAAAAGTATCATTTGCAATTTTTTCATCTAGAGTTGCTGTTAAATAAATTGCGTCACAAAGATCTTCAACATCCAAAAGCTGATAACGATTTTTACCGTTGCCGATCATAGGAAAACCTTTACCATCCTGCGCCCAATCGAAAAGAAGATCAAACACTCCAAGTCTTTCGGGTCCGATAAAAGATTTTGGACGAAGAATAGGAACACACATCCCTTTTTCTCTAAACTTTATGCATTCTTCCTCAGCAAGAATTTTTGCTTTGCCGTAAGGACCAACACCATCAAGTTTATCATTTTCTAATAATGGATGATGATCGGGAATACCATAAACAGCGGTTGATGAAATATGAATGAATCTTTTTATTTTATTTTCATAAGCAGCTTCGATCAGATTTCTAGTTCCATCAATATCTGTAGAAAAAATATCTTCCGGTTTATACAATGGAAGTGCGGCTGCGGTGTGAACAACAATATCCTGTCCAGAAATAGCTTGTTTAACTTTTTGTTTATCTCGGATATCACCGGTTATGATTCTAATCTTATTGTTCATATCCGGATAATCAAACTTGACAATATCAAGTGAAGTTATTTCGTGACCTCTTGAGTGTAAAAATCTTACTAAATTTATTCCGAGGAAACCAGCTCCGCCTGTAATTAGGTACTTCATTTTACTTTACAATTTATTAATAATGTTGAACCAAAATTAGTAATTTTGATTTAGGCATCAAACTAAGCTTTATTATAGAGATGGAAAAACAAGAATCTGAATTAGAAAATATAGATGAGAATAAAAACTGGATTAGAAATTTTTCTATATCAGTAATTCTTCATTTGCTGTTAATTGCAATATTTATTTTCTTTTATGGATTGCAGGATCAGAGAAGTAAAATAAATTCTTTGTTTTTTACTATAGACACTAAAGAGTTTGTAAATCAACAAGATGATTTAGTGGAAGAACAAGTTGATAAATCCTTAGAGCAGGAACAATTATTACCTAATGAACAAAATACTGAAACAGTTCAAGAATTAAAGAAAGTTAGTTTTTCTGATATAGTTGCAGATACCACAAATTTAGATCAGGTATATACTGAACCGACTTTAAATGTTTCAATTAAATATCCAAAGGGCTGGACTTTCATAGATCAAAACAAAAAGAAAAAACTTGATGGAGTAACTTTCTGGGCAAGCGATGGACAGTATAATCCACCACCATATATACATCTTGATGTAGTTAGTAATGATATGTTTATTGAAAAACGTTTTTCCTATAAAATGGAATTAGAAAAATATCAGGCTTATTATAATGATCCGGAAGAAATGCAAGGCTACATGACTCAAATATTTTACATAAGAACCGGAAATGATGAGGATTTTAGATTAAAGTTGATGATAAAAGGAAAAACCGAATTTTCTTCATTTAAACCCAAGTTCTGGGCGATACTTAAATCTTTTAACTTTGGCAGTAGTTTTTTCTAATTACTCAGTGCCGTTTTTAGATGAAATAGTGGACATTGAAGTAAGAGACATTAATAAACTTTATTATTCTTGACTTTTCATCATCTTACCTATATTTTTCCATCCTTTATTTGAAACGATTTAAGGTTTTCGGAGGAAAATTACGTGAAACAGGAAAAATTAACAAAATCAGTAAAAACTGAAGATGCCAATCACAAATGGTTTTTAGTTGATGCTGAAGGACAAGTATTAGGAAGATTAGCTTCGAAAATTGCTATGATTATCAGAGGTAAAAATAAACCTATTTTTACTACTAATACTGATACTGGCGATTTTGTAGTTGTGATAAATGCTGAGAAGGTTAAACTTACTGGCAAAAGAGAAGAATTAAAGGAATACAAAAGACACTCTGGTTATCCCGGCGGTCAAACTACTACTTCCTTTAAAAATATGATAGCAAAGAAACCTGAATTTGTTTTAGAGAATGCTGTTAGAGGAATGTTACCTAAGACTAAATTAGGAAATCAGTTGATAAAAAAATTAAAGGTGTATGCAGGTACAAATCATCCGCATGCAGCACAGCAACCCGAAGCAATTAGTTTAATGGAGAAATGATGGCTGAAAAAATATTTATTGGAAGAAGAAAGACTGCAGTTGCCCGCGTAATCTTAAGAAGTGGAAACGGAAAAATTACCGTTAATGATAAAGAGTTTGAGCATTTCTTTCCACAGTTACTAAGCCGTGAAGACATTCTGCTCCCATTCAGAGCTACCGATACCTTAGGCAAATTTGACGTTCATGCAAAAGTTAATGGCGGTGGAACAACCGGTCAGGCACAATCAGTAAGGTTAGGAATTTCAAGAGCATTGCTTGAAATGAATCCGGAGTACAGAGTTCAATTAAAAGCAGAGGGATTGTTAACAAGAGATCCAAGAATGGTTGAGCGTAAAAAATACGGACAGCCTAAAGCAAGAAAAAGATTTCAGTTTTCTAAAAGATAACCACGGGTTTAAGTACAAGTACAAGTTCAAGTTTTTTCTTGAGCTTGTACCTAAACTTGAACTTTTATTTAATAATCATACTTTCCGATTTACCACCTGTGTCCCATAAAAAAAGGGATGGAAGGTAAAGTTGAAGAAAGTAGAAGAAAAACAGGAGCAATATGAGAAAAGTTGATCTAGTTCAGCTTATAGAAGCTGGTGCACATTTCGGGCATTTAACACGCCGCTGGAACCCCAAAATGAAATCCTACATCTTTATGGAAAAGAATGGGATTCATATAATCGATTTGAAAAAAACTCAAGCCCACTTAACCGAATCTGCAGAAGAACTTGCTAAATTGGTTGCCGATGGTAAGAAAATACTTTTTGTCGGTACAAAAAAACAAGCTAAAAATGTTATCGAAACAGAAGCAAGAAGATGCGGGCAAAACTGGGTGAGTGAAAGATGGCTTGGTGGAATGTTAACAAACTTTGCTACAATCAGAAAAAGTGTTAAGAGATTGAGCAATATCGAGAAGCAGGAAACCGATGGTACTTTTGAAAAGATTACCAAGAAAGAAAGACTATTCCTTACAAGAGAAAAAGACAAACTGAAAAAAGTTCTTGAAGGTGTAGAAACAATGGGTAAACTGCCCGGAGCTTTATTTGTTGTTGATATTAAAAAAGAAGACATTGCAGTTCAGGAAGCACACAGATTAAATATTCCTGTTTTTGCAATTGTAGATACAAATTGTGATCCTGAGGAAGTGGATTATCTTATCCCCGCTAATGATGATGCAGTTAAAACAGTTGAAATAATTACTCAGTATATGGCTGATGCTGTAATTGAAGGTGATTCAAAACTTAAAGAAAAGAAAGCAGAAGAAGTAGCGGAAAAAGAAAGAGTAAAAAAAGAAAAAGATCTGGTTAAAAAAGAAGAGATGAAAAAGAAATCTGAAGCAAAAGCTAAAAAAGATGCTGAGGAAGAAGTTAAACCATCTGAAAAATCTGAATAATAATTCTGATAATATAAATTTTTGAAAGGAAGTGAATTAACTATGGCTATTACGGCTGCACAAGTTAATGAGTTAAGACAAAAAACCGGCGCCGGTATGATGGATTGCAAAAAAGCACTTACAGAATCAAGTGGCGATTTTGAAAAAGCTATTGAAATACTAAGAAAAAAAGGTGCTTCAATTGCCTCTAAAAGAGCTGATAAATCTGCCAATGAAGGTATTGTTGTCGCAAAAGTTTCTGCTGATCATAAAAAAGCCGCAATGATTGAAGTTAACTGTGAAACAGATTTTGTTGCTAAGAGTGATGACTTTATAAAATTAGCTAATGAAATTGTTGAGGTAACCTATAAATCCGAGTTATCAAATGCTAAGCAACTGCTTGAAACAGATAAAAATTTGAGCAGCAAAGTTGTTGATGTTATGGGAAAAGTTGGCGAGAAAATAGAAGTTTCGCGAGTGTTAACTGAAAAGGCAGATAATGGTTTGATAGTCGATTACATACATATGGGTTCAAAACTTGGTGTGTTAGTTAAGTTTGATAATGTAACGGCAAATTCTGATGAGTTAGTTGAGATTGGTAAAAACATTGCGATGCAGGTTGCTGCTATGAATCCTATTTGTGTTTACCGAGAGGAAGTACCGACTGAAACAATAGAAAAAGAAATTGATATCTATAAAGAGTTAGCACGCAAAGAAGGCAAACCTGAAAACATTCTTGAAAAGATAGCAACTGGTAAATTGAATAAGTTTTATTCTGAAAATTGTTTGTTTGAACAGGCATACATTAAAGACAGTACAAGTTCTAAGACAGTTGGTAATCTAATTGAAGATTATAATAAGAAGAATAGTTCTCAGGCTAAGATTAGTTTATTTAAGCGTTTCCATCTCGGTGATGAGAAAAAATAGTTTTCTTCAAAAGGTCTTAATAATATTAAGACCTTTTTTTTATATTTAATCTATAAAAAATCCAAAAGGTTGTTAATGAGCACTGTAAAATTTAAAAGAGTGTTGTTAAAATTGAGTGGTGAATCTTTGATGGGAGTTCAGGGATTCGGAATTTCTTCAGAGGTTTTGGATTTTTTTGCTGATGAAGTTAAAAAAGTTCATGATGTTGGTGTACAGCTTGGTATTGTAATAGGCGGAGGAAATATTTATCGCGGTCTTAGTGCAAGTTCACAAGGCATAGATCGTGCAACAGGTGATCAGATGGGGATGCTTGCTACAATGATTAACTCACTTGCATTACAGAATGCAGTAGAAAAAAAAGGAATTGCTACCAGATTAATGAGTGCAATCAAAATGGAAGAAATTGCAGAACCATACATTAGAAGAAGAGCAATGCGCCATCTTGAAAAAGGTAGAGTTGTCATTTTAGGTGCAGGCACGGGCCATCCATATTTTACTACTGATACTGCAGCCTCACTTAGAGCTGTTGAAATAGGTGCAGATATAATTGTAAAAGGAACTCGCGTAAGCGGTGTTTATGATTCTGATCCTGAAAAAAATCCTGCAGCACTTCGGTTTGAAAGAATATCTTACCAGGATATTTTGAAAAACAATTTACGTGTTATGGATCTTACAGCGGTTAGTTTATGTCAGGAAAATGATTTACCTATGATGGTCTTTAATATGGATGTTCCTGGAAACTTATTAAAATTAGTTATGGGTGAACCTGTTGGTACGTTTATCAATAATGAAATTACAAAATAAAATTTTAACAAAAATTAGTGAGGTGTTATGCACCAGTTAATAAAAGACGCTGGAAACAGAATGGATAAAACTTTGGAAGCATTAAGAACTGAGCTATCTAAAGTTAGAACAGGCAAAGCAACAACTGCTTTACTTGATGGTGTGAAAGTAGATTATTACGGAAATTTAACACCAATAAATCAGGTGGGAAATATTACGGTTTTGGATCCACATACATTATCTGTAACTCCATGGGATAAATCCATGGTTCAAGCGGTTGATAAGGCAATCCTTGAAGCTAATCTTGGTTTCAATCCAATAAATGATGGTACCAACTTAAAAATTCCGATACCTTTGTTAACTGAAGAAAGAAGAAAAGATTTTGTAAAAATTGTTAAAAAATTTGGGGAAGATTCTAAAGTTGCGATCAGAAATGTTAGAAGAGATGTAAATGACCATCTTAAGAAACAACAAAAAGACAAAAAAATGTCTGAAGATGAATTGAAACAAGCAGAAGATGAGGTGCAAAAGCTAACTGATCAGCATATTAAGGCGATAGATGAAATCTTAAAGCATAAAGAAGCGGAAATTATGGAAGTTTAGTCTTTATCTTTTATTTATTCACCCAACTCGCTAATGAGTTGGGTTTTTTTTTATCTTTGAAGCAATTAAGGTTTATTTAATTTAGTATTTTTAATTAGCATAATTATTAATTTTAAGCGGCAATGGAACCCGAAGCAAAAGTAAATAATAATAGTGTAATTGAATTTTTAGGTAATCCGTTACTTAAGAATATTATATTTACTATTGGTGCTATGGCACTTTTTATTTCGGGTGTGATTGTTTACGGAGTCATACTTAACCTTAGACAAGTTCCCCTTTCTGAAGCGATGGCACAAAAGGGGTTTAGAAACCTTAGTGAGGTTAATCTTATAGTGGATAGAAAAACTTATACTCTAAATGTTTATGAAGACACGGTTTTTATAAAAGCATATCGTGTTAGTCTTGGTAGAAATTTAAGTGACAAAAAAAAATTAAGTGAAGATGGAGCTACCCCAATTGGTACTTATAAAATTTGCAGTATCAAAAGGCACGAAACTTATTATAAATTTTTAAAATTAAATTATCCAAATTTGGATGATGCTTCTGAGGCTTTGCGTAAATCACTAATAACACAAAAACAGTTTAATCAGATAAAGTTTGAATATTATTATGAAGAATGTGTAAGCTCAAATACTGTTTTAGGAGGGGATATCGGTATTCATGGAATAGGAAGACTAAATCCCATTTTTAAAAATCTTCCATTCGTTTATAATTGGACAGATGGTTCTATTGCATTAAGCAATGAATCTCTAGATGAAATTTTATCAGTAATTAAAATAGGCACCCAAGTTGTTATCAAATAATTATAAAAAAACAGTAATGATCCTTTTTCTTCTTTTGGGAATAATTTCTTGTTCCGATAAAGAGGAAAAAATTCCGGTTTTAGACTTTGAAAACAAAGTCCAGGTATTAGATATAGTTAAAAAACATTACAATAAAGAAACGCAGGTTGCTTTTGGCGGTTTGTTTGATGAAACAGGCAAGCAATATATTGCGGCTGGGTATGAAATCAACAACTCGGATGAATGGGGAATTAAATTTGAGTTTCTCGAAAAGTCCGGTAATGAATTTAATTCAAAATACGAAACTGAATTACTTGACGGGTCGTTCAAGGAAAGTTTTGTTGATAAGATACAGTTTTCATCAATTGACTATGACCTTGTTTACTATAATTCTCAGGGATACTTTATGGGAAGCGGCGGCGGAGAAGTTTTTTCTTACATAATAGATTTTGAAAACAAACAAGTTTATTATGCTCATCTTGTTGTGGAACCCGGTTCATCAAATTCATTATTTATTTCAGAGAACACACAAAACAAAGAACTAATAAACTTTTTTACTCTTACATTTAAAAAAGATCATCCTACTCTTAAAATTGTTGAAGATGACATTGTAGTTGAATGATAATTGATCTAATAAAATTTGCGACACTAATTAATTTGAATAAAAATTCTAATACCTGCAGTTTTATTTAGAAATTTTATGATGCTTAAAAGAGTTTTTATAATTATAATTTTTTCTGTGCTTTGCATTTCAAAGTTATCATTCTCGCAATCCTATTATGATTTTGAACTTTCTTCAATAAATTTTTCCGGAAATAATTTTTTCTCCTCGTCTGTCTTGCTTAAAAATATTGAAAGTAAAGAAACACCAATGTGGTTTTGGGTGTTTCTGGACTCATTTACTCCTTTTGGAGATGAACGAGTTTATTTTGATTCTTCAAAAATTTCTATTGATAAGATTGCTCTAAAAGAACTCTATCGTTCAAATGGATTTTTTAATGCAGAGATTGATCACGAAGTTATTGTGGATTCATCCAACAAATTGATCAATCTAAATTATTTTATAAAAGAAAACGGTTTTCTAACATATGGAAATATAAAGTTGTTTGGTTTGGAAAAACTTAGTGATTATGATTATGGCAGGTTACTTGAAGAATCCTACACGATAGACTCAACAAAAAGATTTTCTGAATCAGAGGTGCAGAGCAATATATCGTTAGTAAAAAGATTTCTTGCAAATAATGGATTTGTTTTTGGCGGTTATGACAGTACAATTGTTACGATAGATACAATCAGACAAAAGACTGATTTAAGTATATATTTTCGCACAGGTGATAAACATACGATAAGTGAAACTGTAATTAATAAATCGGGTAAATCAATAGAACAGATAAATAATAAACTTATTTCAGATATTGCTGACCTTAAACAAGGGGATATCTATGACCAATCCAAAGTTGATAGAAGCGAATTAAGGTTATTAAAAACAGAATTGTTTACCGCTTTAGAAATTAATCCGATAATAAGAGATACAGCAAACCTTACTATACCTATAGAAGTTAATGCTATTATTGGCTCTTTAAATGAACTTTCTCCCGAAATAAAAGCTGATAATGAATTTAACAGTTTTAACCTTGGTTTGGGAATTAGATATACCAGAAAAAACTTCTTTGGTGATGCAAGAAAGCTAACTCTTTCTACATCATTTAGATTGGTTGATATCCCTAATATAAATCTCGAAAATTTATTTAAATCCGGTGCTGACAGAGATTCAACTTTTCAAGGTGTAGTTGATGTAAATTTAAAAATGGAGCAGCCATTTTTGTTTGGAAAACCTATCCTTACCACAACCGAATTATATATACGAAATCAAACGTTGAGTGACTACACAGAGAATTCATATGGTTTGGCACAAAGGTTTGACGTTGAAATGCCTCCCTACACATTTATTACTCTTTTTCGACCATTTTTAACTTACGATGTTGCAGAGAGGGAAGATATTCAAAGAGAAAATATTGATGGAATTCAATATGACTTTACACAAACTTTTAATAGCCTAACACCAGGTTTTGGTGTAGAATTAGGCTCTTCTAAAACGGATGACATTCTTTTTCCAACGAGCGGGAGTTTTCTTTTCTTTACTCCTGAATTATTTCATTCCAGATCTGATATAAAATTTGTTTTAAGACAAATAAGTGGTCAGATAATCCAGGCAGATACAAACCTTGTGGGAAATATTTACTTCTACAGATTTCAAACAGGGGTCTCTAATTATCTTACTTTAAGCTCTGATAAGAATTTTGTTTTTGCTTCAAAGTTAAGAATAGGTTATTCACAGCCTATTACCGGATCCAACAATCCTGATATATCAGCAGAAAGTTTAATCCCGCCCAACAAAACATTCTATGCTGGCGGCAGTAACTCTGTTAGAGGGTGGAATGCGAGGGAATTAGTTCCTAAAGATTCAATACAATATTTTGGCATTACAAAGGAAAACGATGCATTAAGAGGCGGAACATTTTGGTTTGAAGGTTCGTTTGAATTAAGAAAAAAACTTAATGAGTATTTTGGCTACGCAGTTTTTGCAGATTATGGCAATACCTGGAACGGCTGGAAAAATGTAAAAATATCGGAAATTGCAGTTGCCATTGGAATGGGTATTAGAGTTTATACACCAATTGCTCCGTTTAGATTGGATTTTGGATCAAAGTTTTATGATCCATTTGATCAAAAAATGATATTTAAGAAGAATTTTTGGGAGAATATCATTATACATTTTGGCATAGGAGAAGCATTCTAATATTGGCTAAGAGCCTATAATTCGCTATCTTTTGACCCCTTTAATAAAAGTATAATATGATTTTAAGCATGACAGGTTACGGCAAAGGAACTGCCTCAAATGGTAAATGGCAGGCTGATGTCGAAGTTAAAAGTATCAATAGCAGGTATCTGGAGGTTTTTTTAAAGTATCCGCCTCTTCTTGCTAACAAAGAATACGAGCTAAGAGAATTAATCAAATCCAAAATTAGACGCGGAAAACTTAATGTCAGCATTCAAATCAAAAAAAATGGATTTGAAGATGAAGCAGTTTCTTTAGATGAATCAAGATTAAAAAATTATCTTGCGCTCATTAAGAAAATAAAAAAATCTGCTAAAATTACAGACAAAATTAAATTAGATCATATTCTAATGAGTCGTGATATTTTTTCAGCATCAGTTGAAGAAATTAGTGAGAGTGATTTTGAAGTAATTAAAAAATCAATCTTACTTTCTTTGGATTCTTTAATGCAGATGAAGAAGAATGAAGGAAGTGAATTAGAAAAAGATTTAAAGAAGCGTGTTAAATCAATAGAAAAATATCTTGACTTAATTGAAAAAGATGCACAGCCAAGTGTTGGTGAACATTTTGCAAAGTATAAAGAAAAAGTAAAAAATCTGCTTGAAGATAACACAAACATTAATAATGACAGACTTGAAACTGAATTAGCAATGATGGCTGAACGTGCTGATATCACTGAGGAATGTGTAAGATTAAGAAGTCATATTAAGTTTCTTTTAAGCAGTATGGATAAGGAAGAAGATCCGGGAAGAAAATTAAATTTTCTCTGCCAGGAGATGAACCGAGAAGCAAATACAATTTCTGCCAAAACGCTTTCTACAGCTATCACTCATAACTCTGTTCATATAAAAGAAGAGATTGAAAGAATACGAGAACAAATTCAGAATATAGAATAAATTGGAGAACAGAGGAAAGATAATTGCAGTATCATCGCCAAGCGGCGGCGGTAAAACTTCTGTTGTTAAAAAGATACTTAAAGATTTTCCGGATATTGTTTTTTCTGTTTCTGCAACTACAAGACCTAAAAGACCAAACGAAGTTAACGGGGTTGATTATTTTTTTGTAAGTGATGAAGAGTTTGAAAAAAAGATTGCGAATAATGAGTTTATTGAGTGGGAAAGATTTTACGATTATTATTACGGCACATTAAAAAGTTTTGTTGATGATAATATAAACATTGGTAAGTCTGTTCTTTTTGAAGTTGATGTAAAAGGAGCCTTGTCGTTAAAGAAAATTTATCCGGAAAGTTTTTTAATATTTATCGATCCGCCTTCTTACGAGGAACTGATTACCAGATTAAAAAACAGAAAAACTGAAAGCGAATCTGATCTTCAGAAAAGAATTGACAGAGCAAAAATGGAATTGAGCTTTAAGAAGGATTTTGATTATATTTTTGTTAACGATGAACTTCATAAAGTTTATAAGAACGTAAAAAGTTTAATTAAAGAAATAATAAATAAGGAGTAATAAAATGGATATAACACCAGTAGATTTAAGGGAAATTGATAAACGTGCAGAAAATGTGTATGAGGCAATATCTATTGCAGCATTAAGAGCAAGACAGGTTAATGATGAAAATAAAATTGAATTTAATGCTATGATTAACACTATCCCTTCAAGCGGTTCTGATGATGAAGCAGAAGATGTTACAAACCCAATTCAATTAAAAATGGCAATGGATTTTGAAAAGAAACCAAAGCCGCATCTTCAGGCTTTAAACGAATTACTTGCAGGCGAAGTTAAGTTTAAATACAAAAAATAAATTTATTAGTTTGTTCTTATTCTGTTTTTTTTGTCATTCCCACTGCCATAGGCATCCCTTCGGGAGAAAGTGGGAATCTATTTTTTAATCGACCAATTGGATTCCCGTTTTCACGGGAATGACAATTTTAAAGCGATTTATTATTAAACATTTTTTCATTCACCAATATTATCTTCTAAAAAATGAAATCCTCACCCAAACAAAAAATTATAGAAGCATTAAAAGATCAGCAAACTATTTTTGGTGATGATTTGTTTGAAGAAAATGCTAATCTTAAAAAATCTAAAACATCAGCTTTTGAAATGGAAACAACTCCTAGAGGTTCATCACGCAGAACCGCAATTGTAAAAGAATCAGTCGCAAAATCATTAGCACCTAAAAATACTGTTAAGGGCGATTGGGAAAAATCACAATCATTAGACGAGCTGAATAGTTTAATTTGTAATTGCACCAATTGTGTTTTGTATAAAGGAAGAAACAAATTTGTTTTCGGTTCAGGTAATCCAAATGCTGATGTAATGGTTATAGGTGAGGGTCCGGGTGCTGAAGAGGATAAACAAGGTTTACCTTTTGTTGGAAGAGCAGGTCAGCTTTTAACAGATATTCTTAAAGCAATAAAGTTCAGCAGAGATCAAGTTTTTATCGGCAACATAGTAAAATGCCGCCCGCCGGATAATCGTACACCATTGCCCGAAGAAATGGATACTTGCATTCCATACCTAGCAAAGCAAATCGAGTTAATTAAACCAAAACTTATTTTGTGTCTTGGACTTACCGCCGCAAAAGGTTTGCTAAAGAAAAAAGACAGCTTAACAAGTTTACGCGGACAGGTTTTTGAGTATGAAGGAATCAAAACAATGGTAACATTCCATCCCGCAGCACTATTACGCAACCCTAACTGGAAAAAAGATTGCTGGGTTGATGTGCAGAAGTTTAGAAATCTTTATGATGAGATGGCTGCTTAGATTGTCCTTTGCGTTTCATAATTCACTCAGCAAATTTTAAATGTTGATTCTGTGGTAAGCATACTTTAAGAATATCTTGAAGATTAAATAAATTTAGCTTTAACTAGCGCGTATTAGTTTTCAGGATTTTCAATTTATGTAAGGGAAAGAAAATAAAAAGAAGTAATAATAGTCTTTTTACTATTATTAGATGATTTTAATTTTCTCTGCATAGAATAAATTACTAATTCGTTTTAATCCCATCTTGTATATAAATACGAACTAAGTTACTTTTACAACCCCGATATTCTTTCGGGTACAATATCAGAATATGGCAAAAACAAGCAAAACATATAACGAAACAAGTCGGGTAATTCCTGCAGATGTTAAACCACCATCCGCGCCTGAGATTGAAGCTGCAGTACTCGGCGCAATGCTTATCGAAAAAGAAGCTGTACCCAAAGCAATTGAAATGCTTACTAAGGAAAGTTTCTATCTGCGTCAGCATCAAATGATTTTTGAAGCAATGATTTCTTTGTTTGAAGCCAATGAACCGATTGACACGGTTACGCTTTACGAAGAACTTAAAAAGAGAAATCAGGTTGAAGAAGTTGGCGGGGCAGTTTATTTAAGTAAACTATCGCAAAACATTTCTTCTGCTGCCAATGTGGAATTCCACGCAAAGATTATAATAGAAAAACAAATTTTACGCGGATTGATTTCATCATCACACCAAATTGCGCAAGCTGCTTATGAAGGGAACCTTGATGCGTTTGAAATTCTTGACGATGCTGAAAGAAAGATATTTGAGATAACGGAATCCCATCTTCAAAGATCTTTTCAGGGAATGGATCGTGCTGTACGAGACGCACTTGAATACATTGAAGCAATACATTCGCAAAAAGAAAGAAAATTTTCTGTTCCAACAGGATTTTATGAACTAGATGAACTGCTCGGAGGTTTCCAGAAATCGGATTTGATAATTGTTGCAGCAAGACCATCGATGGGAAAAACAGCCTTTGCATTAACGCTTGCTCGTAATGCCGCGATTGATCATGGAGTTCCGATCGGAATATTTAGTCTTGAGATGGCAACGATGCAATTAATAATTCGTATGCTTTGTGCAGAAGGAAGGTTGAATGCACATCTTGTTAGAACCGGAAAACTACCAAGTGAAGAAGGTGTTAAGTTAAGTAAGAATGCACACAAATTGATTAATGCTCCTTTATATGTTGATGATTCGCCATCGCAAACTGTTCTGGAAATTCGTGCAAAGGCAAGAAGATTAAAAGCAGAAAAAAATATTGGGATGATAATCATAGATTATCTTCAGTTGATGCAAGGTCCGCCAAAAGCAGAAAGTCGTGAACGAGAAATATCACATATCTCGCGATCATTAAAAGCACTTGCTAAGGAATTAAACATTCCGGTGATTGCACTTGCACAGCTTAATCGTGCAGTTGAAGCCAGAACAGATAAACGCCCGCAGCTTTCAGATCTTCGAGAATCGGGTTCTATTGAGCAGGACGCGGATGTTGTAATTTTCTTAAACCGACCTGAGTATTATGGAATTGATAAAGATGAAAATGGGCAATCTAATGAAGGTGTTGCAGAGATAATTATTGGGAAGCAGCGTAACGGTCCAACCGGCACAGTTAAGCTAGCATTTATAAAAGACTACGCACGATTCGAAAATCTTGCACACGCAAGACAAATTGCGGATTACTCGTCTGTTCCTGCTATTGGTGAAGATATTATTTAGAATTGAGAATTTAGAATGAAGAAATATTTAAGATGTCATTTCGATCCTGATTCATCGGCAGAGAAATCTGTTTGCAAAACTTCTCATCTACTAGTGTTGATATTAATACTATTTTCAAATAGTAATATCAATTCGCAAATATATTCGGGAAAAGATGTAGAAGTTTGCAAATCAAAATTTAATCTTGCTGTTAATAAATCTTTAAGTGAAAATCCAATTAATGAAGTTTTAGTTGAAATTGGTAAGAGCTTTCTTGGTACTGATTATGTAGCGCATACTCTTGAAAAAGCAGGTGATGAAAAACTTGTTATAAACTTAACAGGACTTGATTGCACAACATTTCTTGAAACTTCCTTAACATTTGCACGCTGTATAAAAAAAGGTAATACAGGTTTTGAGGATTATCAGAACGAGTTAACTTTTATTCGCTATCGGGATGGAAAGTTAGATAAGTATCCTTCTCGTCTGCATTATTTTTCAGATTGGATTTATAACAATCAGCAAAAAGGTATAGTTAAGGATATTACCGAAGAACTTGGTGGAAAGAAAATTACGTTCAACCTTAATTTTATGTCTAAAAATCCAAAGTATTACAAACAGTTACAAGAATACCCTGAATTCGTTCCAGTGATAAGCAAACAAGAAAAAGAAATTAATTCTCGCCAATATTATTATATACCTGAGGATGATATTGAAAAAATCGAATCTAAAATTCAATCAGGTGATTTGATTGCATTAACAACCAGTGATAAAGGATTAGATATTGGTCACGTCGGAATAGCAATTAAAATGGATGATGGTAGAATTCATTTTCTTCACGCCCCATTAGCTGGAAGTAAGGTTCAGATAACTGAAACACCGTTGAGTGCTTACGCAAAGAAAATTAAAAAGCATACTGGGATAATTGTACTCAGGGTTTTAGAGCCTGAATAATTATTTAATGATTTCTAAAATCATTTCATCAAGACTCTTTAGTTCGATTCCAAAAGATTGAAGTTTATCAGTATTCATAGAAACATCTTCAACCTTTTGCAATCCAGGCACATCATCCATTGAAATTTTAGTTAAGAGATATTTGTCTAGTCCAGCTAATTCACACAATCTTTCTCCAAGTACATAGCGGGAAACTCTTTCTAATCCACCAAAATTTATTACTTCTGATTTGATATCATTACTAACAAGTTGATTAATTATTCTTGCACCTTCGATTAGTGAAAGTGGAGTTCTGAATTGGTCTGTAAAAAGGCGAACAGGTTTTCCTTGTTCTAAATCCTTATACATTTGATGAAAATGATTTTTTGAATGGTTTAATCCAAACCCAAATAGTAATGCTGTTCTGAGAATTATATAATTATCAAACGTTTGCTGAATTTTTACCTCTCCCATTAATTTAGTCTCTGCATAAAGCGAAACTGGAATTAATTTTGCATCTTCTTTTAACATCGAACTGCGATAACCCGCGTAAACCAGATCCGTTGATGTATAAAATAATTTTGAGTTAAACTGATCGCAAAGTTCAGCAATATTTTTTGTTGCATTTACATTAAGATCATAAACATCTTTTGAAGAAATTCCTTCGGGTAAAATTGGATTTGAGATAGCAGCTGTGTGGATTACAGCATCAGGACTGAAATCTTTGAAAGCATTTAAGAGAGAATTGTAATCACAAATATTTAATCTTAACGAATTGTAATCTTTACAATTTCCAACGTTTGAATTATATAATGTAAGAATATTGAACTTTGAAGAAAGCGAAATATTCAAATATTGTCCAAGTAATCCACTGCCGCCAGTAATTAGTATTTTCATCCTATTTCTATTGATTTCGTTTTACACTATAAAAGTTATAGAAGTATATTATTTTCAAATCTAAGTGCAGTCTCTTTTTTGAAAATCATACTTACTTTGGTAAATTTATTAAGAAATAATGAAACAATTATGAAATATTTTATAACCATAATTATAGTGTTTGTGCTTAATATTCAAACCAGCTCCCAAACTAACAAATATTTTGATGCACCTTTTGGTGGCGGTGGCGGGTTTGTTGTCGGATGGAGTATGCCTAATGTAGATCCCATTAATCTAATGCTGAGTGATATTGAAATACCGGAACTTTCTACAAGCGGTGTTTTTACAACAGGTGGTGCAGGCTATATTTACATAGGATTTGTAAAAAATCTTCGTGTTGGTGGTATGGGCTACGGCGGATCAATTTCTTCGTCTTCGACAATTAATGGTATTAACAATGAAGCAGTTTATTCTATCGGTGGTGGTGGGTTAACAGTTGAGTACACTTTGCCTTTTATTAAAAATATTGGTGTATCAGCAGGTGCAATATTAGGTGGTGGAAGTTTGTCACTTGAGTTATATCGTAACGATGGAAATTTTAGCTGGGATGGTTTACTGGAAAATCCAAATAATATTTCTAGAAATATTTCGAGTAGTTTTTGGGTTATTACGCCAACTTTAAATGCTGATATTCCGGTTTATAGATTTATAGCTTTAAGACTGGGAGCCGGGTACCAATTTACTTTTGCTGGTGATTGGGAAGCAGAAAATGGGCAATCAATAAGTGGTATCCCTTCAGACTTAAGCGCTGATGGATTTTTTATTCAAGTAGGAATATTTGCAGGATTTTTCTCTTTTTAGATTATGAAAAAAATATTAGTAACAGGCGGCGCAGGCTTTATTGGCAGTAATTTTATCAACTACATTTTAAAATCAAGAGATGATTATTTTATTGTTAATCTTGATAAACTTACATACGCTGGCAATATTGAAAACCTTAAAGAAATTGAATCAAATAAAAATTACGCTTTTATTAAAGGTGATATTACTAATTCAGAGTTAGTCAACTACATTTTTGAAAAGTATAAAATAAAATATGTAATTAACTTTGCTGCCGAATCCCACGTGGATAGAAGTATCTCGGGATCTGAAATATTTTTCAGGACAAATGTTATCGGAACAAATGTGCTGCTTGAGGCTTCAAGAAGATTTGAAGTTGAAAGATTTCTACAAATTTCTACTGATGAAGTTTATGGTAGTTTGGGTGCTACCGGATTATTCACCGAACAAACACCGATATCTCCAAACAGTCCCTATTCTGCAAGCAAAGCTGCTTCAGATATGATGGTTCTGGCGTTTCATCACACGTATGGTTTGCCAATTGTAATTACAAGATGTTCAAACAATTACGGTCCTCTTCAGTTTCCAGAAAAACTAATTCCATTAATGATCTTAAACGCTTTGCAAGACAAAAAACTTCCTGTTTATGGTGATGGAATGAATGTGCGCGATTGGATTTATGTAATTGATCATAACAAAGCAGTCGAATTAGTTTTTGAAAAAGGACGAATTGGGGAGGTTTATAATATCGGTGCAAGTAATGAAATGCCGAATATCGAAATCATAAAATTAGTTTTACAAAATTTGAAAAAAGGCGAGGAACTAATTCATTACGTAAAAGATCGTCCCGGTCACGATAGACGATATGCAATTGATTCAACAAAAATTCAAACAGAGTTAGGATGGAAGCCAGAATTTCAGTTTGATACTGCAATTCAGAAAACAATTGAATGGTATTTGAATAATAAGAATTGGTGGAAGAGAATTATTTCTGGCGAGTATCAAAAATATTATCAACAACAATATTTAATTAATAATTAGAATTGAAAAGCTATCAATGAAAAATACACTTGTTTTAACCTTATGTTTGATTTTTACACTAATTGCACAAGAAAAACAAAACCAGCAGCAATCATTAATTCAATTTCCCATAAGTGTTACGATCGGCGGAAAATTTATTGTTAATGGTTCATTCCCAGCGAGTATGACAGAAAGAGTTGATCAGTTTGTAACTAGAATCTATAATCTTGCGAAAGAAAACTCACTAAGCATAGCTCAGGATTTGGCGACTGTTAATGAAATAAATAAAAATCTTGAAGAGGAATATGCGATTCGTGGTCTGACTTTAAAAAATGTAAATGGCGAAGAAAGAAAAATTGATTTAGCAAAATTTAGGGTGAATGGTGATTTTATAAATAATCCTTATTTAAAGAACGATGATGTTATTATTTTCCCAGCCGTTGACCTCGAAAGAAATTTTATCCGAATTATAGGTGCGGTTAATAATCCTGGTAAGTTCATGTTTGTGGAAGGAGATAAATTATCGGATGCACTAGAGTTAGCTCAGGGGTTAAATAAATCGTATGATAATATAAATAAAATAATTATTTACCGATTAAACTTTGGAGGATCTGAACAAGATTCTATAATAATTGGAATAAATGAAGATGTACCTCTCATGAGAGGGGATCGTATCGTTGTTGCAGCCGAAGAAAACAAAAGACAAGATTATAAAGTCAATGTAATTGGCGAAGTTTTATATCCAGGCTTTATTCCAATTACAAATAATAAAACCACCATTAAAGACGTAATTCAAATGGCGGGTGGTTTTACTTCACAAGCCGATCTATATAAATCTGAAATTATTAGAGGTGCAAATGCTTTTGAATCTCTTATATTTACTGAGCAATCAGAAAAATTGCAAATGGCTAGGATGTCAACTTTGATAGAAAATGATTCGCTTTATTTTCAAATAGATGAAAAACTTAGGTTTCTGAGAGGAAATGGCTTAGTGGATTTCACAAAATTATCTAATGATGAATTTGATGATGGAAAATTTATTGTTCAAAATTATGATGTCATCTATATCCCTTCGAAAATTAACCTAGTATATGTTTATGGACAAGTTAATAAAGCCGGATATATTAATTATACTCCTGATAAAGGTTATGATTACTATTTGAATAAAGCCGGTGGAATTGGTGAGACGGCTTTAGATATATATATCATTAAGGGACAATCAAGAAGCTGGGTTTCAGCCGAAGATTATCCTAACACACCCATAGAACCTGGAGATTACATTTGGGTATCAAAACAAACTCCGCGAACATTTTGGTATCACGTAGAGCAAGCTGCCAGAATAACGGCAATTATAGGCTCAGTAGCTACTGTTCTATTATTATTTAAATAATTCTTGACATTTATCATAATAGACTGCATATTTGTTAGCTACTTTTTAAAAGAAAATCAGTTCTTCGAATTATTTTTTATATTTTATCGAAATGAAGTTTAAGTTTACTTGACTTTAGTTTGATGAGACTTTAAATTTGTAGCCCTTCTTAATGAAGGCTTTGTTCTTTGAAAGAGTGAGAAAATATAAGCCAGTTAATTCCATAGTTTAACTTGCGTCTAACGCCAAGATTACAAAAAAATTAAACTCTACAACGGAGAGTTTGATCCTGGCTCAGGACGAACGCTGGCGGCGTGCTTAACACATGCAAGTCTACGAGAATAAGGTAGCAATATCTTTAGTAAAGTGGCGCACGGGTGC
>Ga0172369_10003433_pt1 | contig 20878 bp, 11 predicted proteins | sample LakKiv25m_FD_114539 | JGI IMG/M metagenome (GOLD analysis project Ga0172369, IMG submission 114539) | Freshwater microbial communities from Kabuno Bay, South-Kivu, Congo - kab_022012_11.25m | ecosystem: Environmental > Aquatic > Freshwater > Lake | place: Democratic Republic of the Congo...
ATCGAACGTCGTGCAAGCGTTGCCGTCGTTGCAGGTGTCGGTCGTGTTGACGTTCGCGCACCCCGACAGCGGGTCGCAGCCGTCTGCAGTGCAGGTGATGTCGTCGGCACAGTCGAGCGCCGCACCGATGCACGCGCCGCCGGAGCAAGTGTCGCCGCTCGTGCAGGCCGTGCCATCATTGCAAGGCATTACATTATACTTGTGTGCACAACCAGATGCAGAATCGCATGAATCGTCTGTGCACACCTCGCCGTCGTCGCATTCGGGCGCGGCGCCTCCTACGCAAACTCCGCCCTGACACTGGTCTTGCGTCGTGCACGCGTTGCCGTCCGCACACGACGCCGCGGAGTTCGCGTGCACGCAACCGGTCGCCGCAGAGCAGGAATCCAAAGTGCAGGCCTCACTGTCGTCGCACTGGAGCGCCGGGCCTCCCAGGCACACGCCGCCGCCACACTGATCGCCGGTCGTGCACGCGTTGCCGTCACTGCAACCGCCGCCGCTCGCGAGATGAACGCAGCCAACTCCTTGGGCGCAAAAGTCCTCCGTGCAAGCGTTGCCGTCTTCGCAGCCGACCTCCTTGCCGCCGCCGCAGGTGCCGCCGCTGCAGGTCTCGCTCGCGGTGCAGACGTTGCCGTCGTCGCACGCGACCTTGTTGGGCATGTGGACACAACCGCTTGCTTTAGCGCATGAATCGTCGGTGCATAGGTTGCCGTCATCGCAGACAGGCGCATCGCCGCCGGTGCAAGTGCCCTCCGTACACGCTTCGCCGAGGGTACAGGCATCGCCATCGTCGCAGGGCGCGTCCGTGGCGATCTGCACGCATCCCGACTGCGGATGGCAACCCGCGTTCAAGCATGGATTCTCGCTGGTGCAAGCGGGCGGCGACCCACCCACGCACGAGCCGCCCGTGCATGCATCGTCCGTCGTGCAAGCGTTGCCGTCGTCGCAAGCCGCCGCCGCGGGAGCATGCGAACAACCGCTCTTGCTGTCGCAGGATTCAACGGTGCAATCATTGCCGTCGTCGCAGGTCGTGGTTGCGCCAGCAAGACAAGCGCCACCACTGCAATGATCGCCTACCGTGCAGGCGTCGCCGTCGTCGCAGACGCCTGAGCCGCCCGGTTCGCAGGGCTTGGGCGATCCGCCGCCGTCCGCGGGCGCCGTGGCGTCGTTGGGCTGCGCATCGCTGTCGGCACTGGCGATCGCGTCCGCACCGCCGTCGGCATCGTTGCTGGCACCGGCTTCCGCATCTGCACCGACATCCGTTTCGGCACTGGCGATCGCGTCCGCACCGACGTCCGCATCTGCCTGAAGACCCGCGTCCCAGGGTGCACCGACATCCGTTTCGGCAGCGTCGAGAGGGGAAGCATCCGCACTGGCTGCGTCCACAACATCCTGTTTTGTCTTCACATCGCTGTTGCTTGCGGCGTCGTGCGTGTTGGATGCTGCGTGCGGCACCGCCGGTCCCGCGCAGCCGAGCACGCTGAGCACGCCGAGCACCAAGAGCGAACGCGCGAGCCTGATGAGCATCGATCCCCCAGTTCTCGTCCAGGCTCCCTGCGCCTGCGCAGCTGGCAAAGCCTAGCCCTGGCGCGCGGCTGCGGCAAGGGCCGCCGGCTGCGGCAGGGCGCCGAGCTGGCAGGCAGTCAGGAGCTGTGGCAAAGTGTGTCCATCCGGAGGCTCACGTGACCCGACAGAATGCTGAAGTGCCCACCGATTCTGGGCCGTTGCCGACCGCCAGCCAGGCCGCACGCGACATCGCTGCGGCGTTCGGTACCGTCCCGCCAGGGCGGCGCCTGTTCTGCAACCGCACGCTCAACCTGCGATCAATCAAGGCGATTGGCTACGATATGGACTACACGTTGGTCCACTATCACGTGCGAGCCTGGGAAGGCCGCGCCTACGCGCACCTGCGCGGCCGCCTGCTGGCCCAGGGCTGGCCGGTCGCCGATCTGACGTTCGAGCCCGATCGCGTCATGCGTGGCCTCGTTATCGACAAGCAGCTAGGCAACATCCTGAAAGTCAATCGGTTTGGTTATGTCAAATCGGTCATGCACGGCACGCATATGTTGGGCATGGACGAACAGCGCAAGATCTACAGTGGCACATTGGTCGATCTGTCGGAAACGGCTCGCTACGTATTCCTCAATACATTGTTCGAGATTTCAGAAGGTTGCATGTACTCGCAACTGGTCGCGAAACTGGATGAACATGTACTGCCCGAGGTCCTGGGCTACGACGCGCTCTACCGCAAAGTGCGGCACACGCTGGATCGCGCCCACGTCGAGGGTGAGCTGAAGGCGGAGATCCTTGCGAATCCGGATCGCTACGTCGAACTCGATCCGCTCCTGCCGCTGACCCTGCTTGACCAGCGCGAGGCGGGCAAGAAGCTGCTTCTCATCACGAACTCGGAGTGGACCTACACCAATGCCCTCATGACCTGGGCGTTCGATCGCTTCTTGCCAGCCGCAACGACCTGGCGCGATCTCTTTGCGTTGATTGTCGTCTCATCGCGTAAGCCATCGTTTTTTCACGCGAATAATTCGATGTTCGAGGTCGTGGATGAGTCGGGCCTGTTGAGGCCCGCGGAAGGCGCGCTGCGTGAAGGCGGCATCTACTACGGTGGCACGGCAGCGCGCGTCGAAACGGCACTCGGTCTGGACGGCGATGACATCCTCTACATCGGCGATCACATGTTCGGAGATGTTCATCAATCCAAGAAGTTGCATTGGCGCACCGCGCTCATTCTGCGCGAGTTGGAGGACGAACTGGACGCCATCGCGACGTGGCAACCGCACCAACGCGAAGTCGACGCGCTGATGGTCGAAAAGGAGCGATTGGAGTACGTGTTTTCGCAGCTGCGCCTGCAGCGGCAGCGGCAACGCGGCGGTCATGGAACCGCTGAGGGCGACATGCGAGACCTGCAGGACAAGATGAACGTCCTGCGCGAAAGGTTGGTGGCACTCGACAACCTCATCTCGCCGCTGGCGGCGCGCGGTGGTCAGATCCACAATGAAATTTGGGGATTGATGATGCGAGCCGGCAACGACAAGAGCTTGTTTGCCCGGCAGATCGAGCAACACGCGGACGTCTACACATCGCGCGTGTCGAACTTCGTCCACGAAACGCCGTTCATCTACCTGCGCAGCATGCGCGGCAGCCTGCCCCACGATCCCGTGCGATGATGGCTACTTGGCTGCCTGGAAATCGTCTGGTTCGAGAGGGTCGCGTCCAGCGAAGTAGGCTTTCGTCGGCCGGTTGAACAGCGCCTTCGTGGTCAACACCAACAGGCCAAATGCCACGAACAGCACGCGCACCGCCCATTTTGTCATGCCGAATATCGGATCTTCGCGTTCGAGATCGTTCATGATCTTCCAACGTCTGGCGAAACCATCCACCACGGCGAATTCGCGCCGCGTGGCTCGCTTGAGCTCGTCGTCGCTCATGACGTCGACTTGACGCAGCTTCTTCTCCAGGTCGCGCTTGTGCGGTTCGTAACGGTCGGAAATGCGTGAGAGTTCCTTGAAGTGCATCTCCGCCGAGGCGGCCGTCGCTTTACGGTTGTTTTCCGCGCGCTTGTCGATCTCGGTCTGGCGCGCGATCTTGGTATCCGCTATCGCGGTCTCCAGTTGGTTCTTCTCGTCCTGCAAGCGCAAGTACTGACGGCCCTTGCCCTTTCTTCCGGAACGCCAACCCGCATCCTCCTCGCGCAGATCGATGGCCGTACGATTGAGTTGGGATTGCAGCGTCTTGACCTTCTCGTCCAAGTCCGGCGTCGCGAGGCTCTCCAGCGGCACGGGCGGCGTTTCCTCCTTGACGCGCTTGCGCGCGGCACCCTCCTCAGACGCGACGCCCTCCATATCCTGCTTGAAATCTGTACGTAATTGCTGGCGCGCCCCTTCCCGCACGCCCTGCAGCTCGCCGTTCAAGCGACCTTGAATGACGTCATGAAACACCAACATTTCCACGGGGATCGCCGTCACGGAGGCGAACAGCACCACAACCGCCACGCGCATCAGGATCGCGGGGTTGAGGAACAACGGCAGCCTGCGGCCATACACATCGGCGGTCAGAACAAAGCGCTCGAAAATTGCGATGATGGACGAGATCAGCAGCGCGAACAGCACGGCGAGAATCCAGCCCGCCGGACCCATGGCGTTGACGAACACCCAGCGAAACCCAAGGATCCATGCGAGCATGTCGAGGCAGAACTGCACGCCCATCAGCACTACCCCGAAACCCACCTGCGCCTGCACCGTGCGCGGCATCGGGCCATGCTCGTCAAGAATCAGCGCGCGAATGATCGGCTGCAGCCACGTCGGCTGGTAGAGATCGACATACGGCGCCACCTGATCACGGCGGTGCGGCCGGAAGGGCTGCTGCGGCAGCGGCGCGGGCTCGGGGGTGTCGTCGACCGGCAGCGGCGCGTCCGCGGCGATGCCGATGGGACGCGGCAGGTCGGGATGCGGGTGCTTGACAACGGTCTGAACCATGGCTCCCTTGGTGTGCGCGGGGCTTCTCAGCGTGCCGGCAGGTGATCCAGCGCAACTGTGGCGCTTTTCGCGGCATGACAGGATAGAGACGGGCGGTGCGCATGTCCAGGAACATTGCCACGCCGACCATCCGGCGCCCGAGCAACCCCGGCTTGCGGGGAAGAATTCCATGGTCAGGCAGGACAAGCTTCACAGACGTTGACAAGGGCCCAGTCCATGGCAATCCTGCATCGGACAGTCGACACGCTGCCCTTGGCACTGTGCCCGCAGGCGCGGACGAACAGGGCAAGCCGGGGTGGTGCAAAGTGCGGGCAGAGGCGCAGGTCATGGCATCGAACAAGCACGTGCGGGTTCGGATTCTCTGTGGATTCGTCATACTGGCGATTGCGGCGCTGCCCGCGGTGGCCCACGGGCAGTCTGGCGAGGAGCAGATCGTCGCGGGACGCCATGACAACGGCAGACCACGGGTGGTCGTCACGATGCGGGCTGGGCAGCGGGTGCATGAGGACCATTTCGGCGAAGCCGGCGAACGGATTGCAGAAGTGACGTATGGCGGTCATACGGCCACGTGGCGGCTGTACCATGCCAACGGCGTGCTGCGCTCGGTCTACACGGAGATCGATGGCAAGAAACAAGGCGTGGAAACGCGGTTCGACGGCCAGGGCAGCCGCGTTGCGGCCATCCCGTTTCGCGATGGGCAGCGCCACGGTCTGCAGGTCGAGTTTGCTGCAGGCGGCGAAAAGACTGCGGAATTGAATTACGACCGCGGCGAACCTGTTGGCCCCATGGTGCTGTTCTACCCGAATGGCCAGCGCTCGGGCACGGTGCCGATTGTCAACGACATGAAGCACGGCATCGAGGTGCAATTCCACCCGAATGGGGCGAAGAAGGCTGAGATCCCGTTCAACTACGGGGTGATGGACGGCGCAGCGCGCAACTATGACGAAACCGGGCGGCTGCAGACGACCGTGCCGTACGTGCGCGGCAGGCTGCAGGGAATCGAGACGCACTGGCATCCCAACGGGGCACGGCGCATGACGATTCCTCTGGTCGACGGCGAGCGGCACGGCGTGGGCACGGAATTCGCTGCCGACGGCCTGAAGCTGGCAGAGACGCCCTTCGTGCACGGCAAGGTGACTGGCATGCAGCGACGCTTCGACGACGAGGGCCGCGTGCGCCTGGAGGTCGAATTCCAAGACGACAAGCGATGTTGCACGGAGATCGCGCACTATCCGAGCGGGGCACGTTCCTCGGTGCGGACCTTCACCGACGACAAACAGAACGGAATGGAATTGCGGTTCTACGACATCGGCGCGAGCGGTGGTGGCGAAAAGCAGATGGAAGTCATGTTGGTGGGCGGCATGAAGGAGGGCGTCGCCACCATCTGGTCGCGCACAGGCGAGAAGTGGTCGGAGTTGCGCTTCGAGAGAGACCGCCGCGAGGGAACGGAGACGCGCTTCTACGCCACGGGCGAGAAGCAGGCGGAATTCCAATATCATCTCGGGCGCTTCGAGGGAATGGCGACGACCTTCTGGAAGAACGGCATCAAGCAAAGCGAATTCCCTTTCGATGGCGGCGCCGGCACGGGCCTGGAGTCGCGCTGGGACGAGAGGGGGCGCCTTCACCTGACGGTAGAACTGGTGGCAGGCCGCAAGCACGGCGCGATGCGGCTGTTCGACGCGCGCGGCAACGTCAAGACGACGATGAACTGGATCGACGACGAGCAGGATGGCCCGGAGGTGCACCTCGGCGGCAGGCGGCCTGTCACATTGATGTGGGAACATGGTCACTTGAAAGGCGGAGCGGAGGACAGGCCGGCGCAGCCGCCCGGCGAAACGACGTCGGCGACCGACGAGCAGGCAGCCCAGGCAGCCAAGGCACAAGGTCCCTCACAGGCGAGCGAGGGCAACGCGAAAGCCCGCGCGCCGGCCAGAATCGCCGCGAAGGCGAGAATTGCGGCAGTGCCGCTGGGCGCGCCGCGACCGACGCTCACCTCGAACAAGGGCGGCGTGATTCGTACCTATTACACAACAGGTGAGCTGGAAAGTGTCTATCCTGCCGGTGGAAATGGTGTCGAGACCCAATACCACAAGAATGGCCAGCAGCGCATGGTCGTGCCCCTGGTTGCCGGTGCGCGCGAAGGGCTGGCGCGGATCTTCGACGAAACGGGCGTGTTGTGGGCCACGGTGCCGTTGGCGCATGGGGTGCGGCACGGCGTCGAGACGCGCTACGCCCGCTCGGGCGAGAAAGTCGCGCAATACCCTTATGCCAACGACTTGCCCTCAGGCATTGCGCGGACGTGGTACTCAGATGGCTCCAAGGAGAGTGAGTACAACTTCGATCCACTGCTGGCCCAAGGAGCGGAGACGCACTTCCACCGCAACGGCGAAGTACGGATGCACGTTCCGCTTGTCAATGGCATGCGGCATGGGACCGCGGTCGTGTACACCGAAGCGGGTGTCAAGTGGGCGCAGGTGCCGTATGTCGCGAACCGCAAACATGGCATCGAAGTGCGCTTCGATGTGGATGGCAACCGCATCCATGAGTTCGTGTTCGACAAGGGCGAGTTGGTGCGCGAAAATGAGATGTTGTCCACGCGGTAGGCGCGTGCGCTAGGAATCTGTCGGAGATTCGGTGATGCAATGCGCAACTTGCTGAAACTACATGATCGAGAAAGGGGCGACAGACTCCTAGGGAGGCAGCGGCAGCGGACTCTCATTCGCATGAAAAACCATGAATCACTTCATGGTTTTCTCGTGCGAATGCCCCAAACAACAAGCAGCGACGGAGCGATGGCGGACGACAGTCCGACACGCTCCTAGCGTCACTCCGCGGCGCGCGCCTCCGGCATGGGCAGGGCGAACAGGCAGAGCATCGACGGCACCGCGAGCGCAAAGGCGAGCAGATACAGGTTCAGGTAGCCGGACGCCTCGACGACGCTGCCCGCAATGTAGTTGAAAACGGTGCCGCCCAAGGGTGTGATAGCGCTGCCGATTGCATAGTGCGCGGCGCGATACCGCACATCGCAGATACGCATGATGTAGACGACAAGAACCGCGTTGCCCAAGCCGGCCGCGACTTGTTCGTAGCCGTGCACGAGCGCGATCGTCCACAGACCCGAGGCCGTGTGCGCATCCGGATGCGCCCAGGCAAGCCATACATACGCTAGAATATTGATGTTCATTCCAAGCGTAAGCGGCCACACGGCGCGGCGCAAACCGAAGCGGCTGATGGCCCAGGCCGAGACGAGCGAGCCGCCGATGCTGCACCATGTGCCGACCAGACCGGCGATCCAGGCAAGGTCTTCATTGCGCACACCAAGTTCGCGCTTCAAGAACGGCGTGTTCATCGAGAACAGGACTTCATCGCCCAGCTTGTAGGCGACCAGAAACAAGAGGATGAGCGGCGCCCTCGGCTGGCGCACGAAGGAGCCGAACGCCGCACCGAAATCGCGGAACATGGCTGGCATGCCCGCGCTGCGCTTGGGAAGTGCTGCCAGGTGGGGCAGAATCCAGGCGTGCAGCGCGGCCAGGACGGCGAGAGCGATGGCGGCGCCGGCGAAACTCCAGCTCCATGCGACCGCGCCGGCGAGCCAGACAAGCCCGCTTCGGACAAAGACAACTGCGAGACGGTAGGCGACGTTGCGAATGCCGGTGTAGGCAGCCGCGGCGGCGGGGTCTGGAATCGCCTCCATGTAGTAGGCATCAATGGCAATGTCGTGTGTGGCCGCGAGTGCTGCGAGGGCCACCAACAACGTGACCAGCAGACGCAAGGGCGTCGTCTCTGCCAGCCCGGCAATGGTCGTGCCGGTCGGAACGACAGCGGGACCCAGAGCAGCAAAGGCCACAAGTCCCAGCACACCGAAAGCCAGACCCGCCTGCACCGCCAGCAGCCAACGACGGCGGGTTGACGTGAGATCGACGGCCGGCGCCCACAAGAACTTGAGGTTCCACGGCAACGCCAGCCAGAAGTTGATGCGGCCGAGGGCCGACTCGGCAATGCCGATGTCGGTCAAGTAGATGCCGGTCAAACTGCGAATGACCGCATAGGGCATGCCCTCGGCGAAATAGGTCGTCGAGACCCAAAACGTGGTCTTGCGCGAAGCGGTCGAGGCCATGGCGAAGATCCGGCGGCGTAGGGCCGCGCTGCTGCGCGAGGTTATGCGTCAACTGGCAAAGGGCAAGAAAAGCGCCAGTCAGCGCAGACTGTCGGCAACTGCCTGCACGAGCACGGTGTCTTCAGGCAAGAGCGCCTTGCCGTCGCGACCCAGCGGCGGCACGATGCGGCAACCCAGCTCGGTCAGACGCGCAAGATTCTGACGCAACACGGCATTGACCATCGTGCCGTGCATCGCAGGTGCAAACAGGATCTGCGCCCTGCCCGCCTCCACGAGGCCCAGCGCACTGGCCAATGTGGTTGTCACGGCGTTGTCCGCAATGCCCTGGGCGACCTTGTTGATGGTCGAGTAGGTGGCGGGCGCAACGACATAGACATCATGTGATAATTCAACATGTTGTGCCCTGGCGTCGAGGACGGCAAGCACCGGATGCAGACTGGCCCATTCCAGCGCAGCTGGCGTCACGAACTGCAGGGCCGCTTCGGTCACGTAGACCTGCACGTCCGCGCCGGCGCGACGCAATTCGCGCACCAGCATCGGCGTGCGGAAGGCGGCGATGCCGCCGGTGACCAGCAGCGCCACGCGCCGCTGCGCGAGCAGGCCCGAGGTCGGTTCGAGTGCGCGATCGCCTTGCAGCAACTCACCAAGATCCCATCGAAAATCTTCCGGACGCGCCATCTTGCCTTCCTACTTGCACGTCGTCGTCACCGAGATGTCGTCCAAGAACACGCCCATCGTCTGGTTGTTCACATTGTCGGTGGTGTCGAAGTCGAAGATGATTTGGACACTGACGCCGGCGAATTTCTCCAGCGGCAGAGCGAGTTGGAACCAGGCCTTGGCCGGCGTCCCCTCGGCTGGCGGCAACACAAGGGAGGGCTTCTTCCAGATTTCGGTCGCTTGTGCCAACGGCGTGCCCGCCGGCAACACCTTGATCGACAGCGAGTCGTATTGCGCGGGCATCTCCGTCTCCATGAAAACATTGGCAGTCAGCATGGTTGCCTTGCCGGAAGGAATCATGAGGAACGGCGTGCTCGCTTGACCGCTGTTCTTGGCGGTGGGATCGAATACGTAGTTGTTGAGCGTCGGATTGCCGTAGTACAGCGCACCAGAACCACTCTTGACTTGCGGCGACTTGCCACGGTACTGCCAGCCGAGTGCCGGGCTCGCCGAGTTGACCAGCATCATGCCGTGCAGGTTGACTTCGAAGTCGTTGGCCCACAACGTCGGGTCGCAACACGTCGTGACGGTGGCGTTGTTGCACTGTCCGATGCCGGACATCTCGATCTTGCACGTGTCTTTGGTGCAGGCCATGCCATCATCGCAATCTTCCACGGCAAGGCAGCAGCCGGCAATCGGCGTCGCGAAACAGGTCTTGGCGATTTCGTCGCAGTAGGGCTTGGTGCATTTCGGCCCGTTGCACAGTTTCGCCTTGCCGTTGCCGCAGATACCTGCCGAATCGCAGGTCTCGCCTTCGGTGCAGAACTGTGCGTCATCACATGCCGTGCCAACGGGCAGGACCTTCGGGCCCGCGCAGCCGCCCGTGGTGGTACAGGCGTCTTCGGTCGTGCAAGGCTTGCCGTCATCGCATGCGGTGCCAGCGGGCTTGAAGCTCGTCGTACATTCAAACTTGTTGGCATCGACAGACTTGCAGGAGCCCACCTGGCAAGGCAGCGTCGGTGGCGAGCCACAAGCGGGTGCACCGCCGGGCAAGCACTTGCCTCCCAAACAGTAATCGCCCTGCGTGCAACCATTGTCGTCCGCATTGCATCCGACTCCGGACGCCTTGGGCACCGTCTCGCAAGTGCCAGTCAGTGCGTTGCAGATCGCGGCATTGCAGGCGTCTCCCAACTTCGAGCAGTCCACGGGCTTGCCACCGCCGCACTTGCCTGCCGCGCACACGCCGCTGTCGGGCATCATGCACTTGTCCGCAACGCTGCACGTTCCACCGTCAGCCGCCGTCGCGACGCACTTGTTGCCCGTGCAAGCGTCTTTGGTGCAGGGATTGTTGTCGTTGCAGTCCGCGTCGACTTGACACGCGCAGGTGACGACCGAGACGCACTTGCCGCCCTGGCACTTGTCCGCGGTACAGGCGTTCTCATCGGTGCAACCTGCGGCATTGTCTGGGGCATGGGTGCAACCCGATGCCGCGGCATCGCACACGTCGAGCGTGCAAGGGTTGCCGTCCGCGCACAGCGTGTGGTTGACGGCATGCTTGCAGTTGCCCGTCGCCTCTTCGCAAGAATCAAACGTGCACGCGACGTTGTCATCGCAGGAGATCTGCGCGCCCTTGCACCCTCCATTGGCGCACGTGTCCTTCGCCGTGCATGGACTCGAATCGCTGCACGGAGCCGTGTTGGTCGTGTGCGCGCAGCCGCCGCCCGGTGGCAAGCACGCGTCGTCGGTGCAGGGATTGGCATCGTCGCAGTTGACCAGCCCCTTGCAAATGCCTGTGGCGCATTCGGATTGTGGCGTGCACGCGTCGCCGTCCTCACAAGGCGTCGCGTCCGTGATGGGCACGGTCGCGCAGCCGCCGATTTTCGGATCGCAGACGTTCTTGAGGCAGGGACTGTTCGATGCCGGGCACTGGGCCACGGTGGCAGGGTCGACGATGCACATCTTGTTCGGGCCGCACTTGTGCAAGCCGTTGCAGGGCGTGTCATCTTTCGAGCACTCCGCGTCGGTCACGCATGGACAATTTGGCGTGCCCTTGCAGGCACCATCGACGCACGTGTCGCTGATCGTGCACGCGTTGCCGTCATCGCATGCCTTGTCCAGTTGCGGCCCCAGCACGACGCAACCCTTCTGGGCGTCGCAACCGTCCTTGCTGCAAGGGTTGCCGTCATCGCACTTGGCCGGGTTCGGTGTGTAGACGCATCCGCTGGCCTTGTCGCAGGTGTCGAACGTGCAGTCGATTCCGTCCGAACAAGGCTTGGTCTGTCCGAGGCACTTGCCCGACGTGCACGTGTCGCCGGTCGTACATTGGTTGTCGTCATTGCAGTTGATGGTCAGATCCGTCAGCGGTTCGTGCTCGATCGCCTTGCCCTGGTCACAGTAGTCGTTGGTGCACGGATTGCCGTCGTCATAGTCGCCCGGCGTGGCGGCGACGCACAGGCTGACCGCAGCGCCACTGTCGTCGCACTTCTTGCCGCACACGCCCATGCCACACACCACACCATTGGGCTTGTTGCGCAACGTGCACTGGCCATCGGCGGTGCACGCGCTCATCTGGCACTCCTTGGGCGGCGCGCTCGGATCGAGGCACGCCTCATTTTCGGCGCGGAGCATCAGCGTGCAAGTACCTTTGTCGCAGTGAGCCAGTTTACAGGGTGTCTTTCCTTTCAGAAAGTTACAGTCCGCGTCGACCGAACATTGACTGATCGGCGTATCCGGTACCGCGTCGATCGTCACGGTCACGTCGACCGGTACGTCGGCAGCGAGGTCCAGTGTCACGACGTCGGCGCCGATGTCGGCTCCGGCGTCGGGGGCCGCAGTATCCAGGCCGGCACCCACGACATCGACGCCCGATACCGTAATCGTTCCACAACCGGCGCCGACGAGCGCGCCCGTCAACCAGGTGCACAGAAAAGCTGTTGTCCGCATGAGCCAACCCCGCGGGCCGGCCTGGCCACGCCCGTATCGGAAGCATATCGCCGCGGATCGCGGTGTCAAAGCGGTCAAGGTGCTAGCGCTGTGGCTGCTTGGGCACCAATACCGTCTCTTCCACGCGTCCCCGGTGTCCAGGCCGCAAGTCACCTTGCACATCCAGTGCGTCGCCGCGCCAGGCGGTGCGCAGCGGCGCGGCCCTCGCCAGGTCTTCGGCGTCCGCCGTCGCCACGACCTTGCCTGCCTCGCCGCACAGGTACCGGCGAAACTGGCCGCGCGCCTCCATCGCCCCGCCAATCACGCGGTAGCGGTGCGGCGGTTGCCGCTGCGTGCTGGCGTCGGCGACCGCCAGATAGCTGAATTTCAAGGTGGAACGCCGATGTCCGATCGCGTCATCCAGCTCGCGCACCAAGCCCGGCCGGTGCCACGGCTGTTCACTGTGACACCAGTCGCGCATCGAGGCCGAGTGCACGGGGCAAGGGCCCAGCCCCATGCACGGTGCCAACACGGCCAGGCGGGTCGCGGACAGCAGGTGCTCGCGCACGTCGACAAGCGTGTGCGAACCCGTTCGCGTCGCGGGCTCGACCATCAGCGCCGCACCGCCCGCGGCAAGGTGGCGGGTGAGCAAGCGCTGAACGAACTCCGCGGCTGATTGGCGCTTCTTGCCGCCAATCGTCCACTCATTCAATATATTGGCCATCAAGATCAGATCAAACGGTTCGCGTAGCGCTTGCAGCACACGGCCTTCGCGCAGGTTGCCATCGATCAGCCGCGCCGACGCTTCGGGACGCAAGGCTTGCAGCAGCACGCGCCCGTCCTCCAATACCGGCATGACGCTGTCGACGGCCGTCACGTCCAGATGCACCCGAGGATCCAGCGTCAAGGCCACGGCGAGAGATGCGGTCAGCGGCCCGGCACCGAGATCGAGTACCCGCAAGACCCTGTTCGTCGCGAGCGGCAGCTTGGCCTGGCGCAAGGCCGTCGCCACGGTCGCGACCCCCGTGGCCGTGAAGTAGAGCAGGTAGGCACCACGGTAGCGCGGTTGCGTGAGGTATGCCGGCGGCAACGCCGTGCGATCACTGGTGAAAAGCGCCGACAGGTCCTGCAGCGCCTCGCGGTGCACATCGTGCAACGGCACCCTCAAGCCGCGCAATCGCTGGGGCGTGTAGCGCTCGCGCACCTGAACGGCGACCAGACTGCACAGTCGTTCGAGATCCAGCGCTGGCACGGAAATCGGTGTTGAGACCTGCTGTTGCACCGTCATCCGTTGCCCTCTCCTGCACTTGTCACAGCCACGAGCGGCCCTTCCGGGACCGAATCGCCGCTCAAGTCTACCACGGCAGCGATGTGCCACCCGGTTTCGCCATCGCGACTGCAGAGCGCCTGCGTCACTTCCCACACACCACGCTGGGTGGCGGCGATGCGCGTCTTGTCTGCGAGGCGCGCAGCATGGTTGAAGATCAGCGGGCCGTGCTCGACCTCGAAGGCAGCCAACATGGACTCCCAACGCTCAGGCGGCCAGTGATACTCGTCATCGAAACGCACACTTGCCGTCGCCTCCGCGAAATCGCGCGCCGCCAGCGCGGCCACCAACCGATGCATTTCGGCGCGCAGGCGAGCCTGGAAGGCCCTCTTGTCACGCGTCAAATCGAGAGGGCGCACCTTGACTTCCAATTCCTCCACCGCGGTCGCCACGCCGCCATGCAGCCGCTCCCATGCCTCGACGAGCGAACTGTCGACGCGCGCCAGCGTCGCACGCAGCCAGCCGATGAGGTCCACCAATTCGTCTGTATGCAGCAATTCCGGAACGTTCTGGACCAGCGTCTTGTAGACCTGGGTCAGGTAGCGCAGCAGCACGCCCTCGGTCGCCTGCAGGCCATACTCGCGAATGTACTCGTCAAAACTACAGTAGCGCTCCGCCATCTCGCGCACGACGGACTTGGGCCGAATCGTCTCATGCTCCAACCAGGGATGTTTGGTCGTGAAGATCTCGAAGCGATCGTAGATCCAATCGGCCATCGGCTTGGGCCATGTCACGCGTTCCAACTCGGCCATGCGCTCTTCGTACGGCACGCCGTCCGCCTTCAAATCGGCAATCAACAACGCCTTCTCTCGACTGACCTGCGCGCGCAGCACCGGCATCGGGTTGTCGATGATCGACTCGCACAGCGTCACGACGTCCAGAACCCACGTTTCGCGATCCGGGTCGAGGTGGTCCAACGTATCGATCAGCCACAGGGACAGCGTGTGATGCAAAGAGAAATCGCGCTGGAGGCCTTGCGCGACGACAGCATCGCTGCCCCATCTATCATCACGCGGCACGATATCGATGACGCCGGCAGCGCGCAGGGCGCGAAACAGGCGAGCAAGTTCGCTCCGCAACGCTAGTTTTGCTGCAGGCCTCTCGTGCGATCGGCCGATCAATTCGCATAGCGCCCGCAGCCCGCCTCCCGGCCGCCAATCATCCTCGCGCCGCCGCAACATCGAGAGAATCATTCCCTGATCGATGCGGAACACCGACTGCAGCGCCTCGGGCCGGCCGTTCACGAGCTTGTCGAACGTGTCCTTGCCCCAGGGAATGTAGCCTTTGTCCGGCGGCTTCTGGCGCACGAACGACTTGGGCTTGCCACGCGAATCGGTCTTCAATTCCATGCGCTTGTTGTTGATGATGTGCTCGGGCGCCTGAACCGACACCCAGCCCTCCGTGTCGAATCCTTTGCGCCCTGCCCGGCCGGCAATCTGCTGGAACTCGCGAACCGACAGAATCCGAGAGTTTTCCCCATCAAACTTGCAGAGTTTGGTCAAGACGACACTGCGCAGCGGCACATTGATGCCCACGCCCAGCGTATCCGTACCGCAGATGACCTTGAGTAGCCCTCTCTGCGCCAACTGCTCGACCAGCAAGCGATACCGCGGCAAGAGGCCCGCGTGGTGGATGCCGATGCCGTGCCGCAGGTAGCGCTGCAAGTCCTTGCCGTAGGGACTGGACCAACGTTGGCCACTCAATGCCTCAGAAAGCGTGCGCTTTTCTTCCTTGGTGCACACATCCAGGCTCATCAGCGCCTGCGCCGATTCCGCCGCCTCGCGCTGCGAAGAGTGCACGAGGTAGACGGGAGAACGGCCTGATTTCAGATAGTCCGCGATCGTCTCGTGCAGCGGCGTCTCGCGGTAGTCGAAATGCAGCGGCACTGGGCGCGTCACCGACGTCACGACGTCGACGCGCCGCCCGGTGCGCGCCTGCAGCCCCTCCTCGATCGCGGTCGTGTCGCCCAACGTCGCTGACATCAATAGAAATTGTGCATGCGGCAACCCGAGCAGCGGAATCTGCCAGGCCATGCCGCGGTCACGATCCGCGTAATAGTGGAACTCGTCCATGACGACGCAATCGACCGGCGCCTCAGCACCCTCGGAAAGCACCATCTGCGCAAGCACTTCTGCGGTGCAACAGACGATCGGCGCCTCCCTGTGGATGCTGGCATCGCCGGTCATGAGACCAACACGTGCGGCGCCGAACTCGCGGCACAGTTCGAAGAACTTCTCGCTGGCCAAGGCTTTGATCGGCGCGGTATACCAGCAGCGTTTGCCCAAGACGACGCCGCGCACATGCAGCGCGGCAGCCACCAACGACTTGCCCGAGCCCGTTGGCGTGGCAAGAATCACGTGGCGATCGGCATAGAGAGCAAGAATCGCTTCTTCTTGTGCGGGATAGAGCGTCAGGCCACGTGAGGCGGCATGATCAAGGAATGCCAGAAACGCGTCGTCGGACGTCGCCAGGGACGGCAATCGTTCAGCCAGGGTCGGTGCAGCATCGGGCACGGTGGGTTCCTCGCGGGTGCAGGCTAACCTAGATCCTTGGCCGCGACCATGCGTCGCAACGGCAGGCGCCGATCCGCGCCCGGAGGCACCATGCCCTTACGCCTGGCCATCTTTATGAGCACGTTCATTGTCTTATGGCCACTGAGTGTCCGCGCCGATGACGCGCACGCCTCGGCGCCACCCGCCGCCGACGCAGCCTTTGCGCTCGATGGTGTCGAGCGCACCATTGCACCGACTGGCACCGTGCGTTGTCCCAAAGTCGATCTCGTCACCTACAAGGGCGATGTGCTGAAGTACCATACACCTGTTCGTATCTACGTCGGTTTTCGCGAGCGTTTGCGCCGCTTTGAGACCGTCGTGCGCGACACCGCCATCGAAGTCTATGGCCGGGCGCCCAGGCGCATCCACCACCTGGGCACGTTGAACTGCCGGCGCATTCGCACGTGGCCAGAATACCTGTCGGAACACGGACTTGGCAATGCCATCGATGTCTCCGGCTTCGACTTCGGTTCGCTGCCGCGCAGGACCGCCCCGCCGGAAGGCCTGCCGAACGCGCTGCGCCGCAGTTTCCAGGTGCGCCTCGATCCGGATTGGGACGGCACCTCCGCCAAAGGCGCTGTCCATGCACGCTTTCTGCAACTATTGGCCGAGCGCGTCGTGGCCCGCACCGACATCTTCCGCGTCATGCTCGGCCCCGCCTATCCGGGACACAAGAACCACTTCCACTTTGATTGTGCGCCGTGGCGCATCGTGTGGGTATTCAATCACCCGTAATGCCAGGCGAGGACGGGCACATTCAGCCACGCAGCTGCGGAACCAAGGCTCCTTCTGGCCTTGCTTGCCGGTAAGGGAACGGGATCGAACTAGGCGGAAATGGTATAAGTACCGTTCTTCTTGCCATCCTTGCCCGCCGCAATCGTGCGCGTTCTGGCGAACCGTCAAGGACAGTCGGTCGGGCACGTCTTGCCGTCTTCGGCGCACTCGGCGCCGGCACAGAAGCCGTCGCCGCAGCCACTGAATCCGGCCCCAGGGTTGCAGCAGTCGTAGGGGCAACTTGCTTTGGTCTCGCCGGGCGAGCACACGCCGTTGCCGCAGCCGCTGCAGTCTGCAGCGCACGACATCTCGGATTCGCCGCACTCGAAATCCGTGCACTTGCCATCGCCACACTTGCAGCAGTCGGCCGGACAGTTCGTCGCCGATTCTCCGCTCTTGCACACGCCGTCGCCGCAGCCGGGCGCGCAGTCGGCTGGGCACTTGCCCGCGGTCTCCTTGCAGCTTTTCATGTCGCAGGTGCCGTTGCCGCACACGCAGCAGTCCGCTGGACAGAATTTGTCTTCCTCCATGTCCCAGATGGCGCAGATGCCGTCGCCGCAGAAGCAGTCCTTCTCGCAATTCCACTTGTGTTCGCCAAGACTTGCCTCGCACTTGCCGTTGCCACAACTGGCTGGGCAGTCCGCTGCGCAGGTGGCGCTCGTTTCCTTGCAGTAGTCGGGATTGCAGAATCCGTCGCCACAGACGCAGCAATCCTGCGGGCAGTCCTTGAACCCTTCGTCCTCGCAAGTTCCATTGCCGCAGTAGCAGTCCGCTGGACAGACGACCAGATCTTCCTTGGCCTTTGGATCGCACTTGCCGTCGCCGCAGCCGACGGGACAGTCACCCGGACATTTGGCGGCAGTTTCGCCGCACTGGGCTACGCTGCACAGCCCGTCGCCGCAGGCGCAGCAGTCTTGCGGACACGTCGCAACCGATTCCTCACAAGTCCCATTGCCGCAGAAGCAGTCCGCCGGGCACTTGCCCAAGTTCTCACCGGCTGCGCCATCGCACTTGCCGTCACCACAGGGCCCGCTGCAGTCGACCGCGCAAGTCGCCTTCGTCTCATTCTGATCACAGGTCTTGTTGCCGCAGTAGCAGTCGGTGGGGCAGATTGCAGAATCTTCGTTCCACAGACACTTGCCGTTGCCGCACCCGATGCTCTGGCAGTCACCCGGACAGCCGAAGTTCGATTCGCCCTTCTCGCAGGTTCCGTTGCCGCACACGGCGGCAGGCCCGATGTCCACGGTGGCGTCCGGGCTAGCATCTTGCGTTGCGTCAGTTCCGACGTCTGAGAGCGCATCGGCGTCGGGTTGGCTGGCGGTACAAGTCGGCGCATGGCACAGGAGCTTGCCGCCACTTGGCCCGGCGATGCACGAAAGGCCGGGCGCGCAATAGGCGCCGAAATAGCAGGGCTGTCCTGCTGCCGGCAGCCCCTCGCAAGCGTTGTTCGCGCCGCAGACAAAGCCGACTGCGCACGTCGCCGTGCACGCCTCGCCCTCCACCGGCGCGGTAGTGCAGGTACCTGAGACGCAGGCCAAAGGCGGCAAGCAGGCCAGCGGCTTGTTCTGCGACAACCCAGCGTCGTTGCAGGGGCTGCCCGCCCCACCCGGCAACGCACAAGTGCCTGCACCGGATGCCGTCTTCACGCAAAGCAGGTCCACGCCGGCGCACTGCGAGTCGGCGCTGCACACATCGCCGTTGCCACCGAGCGGCTGGCACGTGGCGCCTGCGGCGCCGGCAACGCACGCGAGGCCCGAGGCGCAAGGTCCGGGAAACCAGCCAGCAAAGGGACTGGGCTTGCATGCCTCGCCCGCTTGTTGTTGCACGGCGCAGGCAGCGCCGCCTGAACTGGCCTGACAGTAGAGACCTGGCTGACAGGCATCGGCGGTGCACGCTTGACCGACACCTGCCGGCGCGATGCACTGGTTGCCCCCCGTGGTGCCAAGACACCGGAGGCCCTCGGCGCACTGGAAGTGGCGAGTGCAGGGCTTGCCAGCGACCAACTGGCCCTTGGCCGCGACGCACGTGCCCCCGGCGCACATGAAGCCGACCTGACACGCGTAGCCGTCCTCGTTGCATGGTTCGCCTGCGCCCCCGGGACTGACGCAGGTGCCGAGCGCGCAGTTGGCGTGGTCCTTCTTGCAGTACTGCGACTGACATTCGCCCACGATCGCACATGGCTGCCCATCCGCTTTGTCGCCGGAAAACACCTTGCGGCAAGCCGCGTAGCCAAGGCCGACGGAACACGGGGTCGAGGCCAGTTCAGCCAGGCAATCGGCCTCGAACTCTGGATGGAATGCGACGTGGCCGGCTTCGACCGCCGCCACGACCAACGACCATTCGTCGGCATTGCGGGCGAGGTTGGCGGCGACGCAGCCGTCGACGGTTGCGTAGTAGCGCGGATCGCTGCATTTGAGTCCCCTCGTGCAGATGGCTGTCATCAACAACTTCTCCCAGTCGAGGACGGTCTGACTCGATGCAGCGTCCTGGATGTCGGCCAGCACGGCATCACTCAGCGCACTGGCGTCGGTGACGTCTGCCCAGGCTGCCGGTGGCTTGCTGGTCTGGGGTGTCGAGCAGGCCAAGACCGCGACAGCCCAGAAGTGAACCGCAGCAAGCGAGCGCAACCGGTTGGCGTCGGTCTGCGCAGTGTGTTGGGTATGCATGGGTCCTCCGTCCCTGGCCGGAATGGTGCAGCGCACTTAGTTGCTTCCGACGCAGTCCTCTGGACATGCCGCGCGGGTCTCGCTCGCTTCACACAGATTGTTGCCGCAGGCGGAGCTACAGTCGATGGGGCACAGGATGGCGCCACCGTCGCCGGATTCGCACATCGCGTCGCCACAGACACTGGGCGGGCAATCGCACGGGCACGACGTCTCGGACTCTGCCCGGGTATCGCATGCGCCATTTCCGCACTTGGTGCAGTCCTTGGGGCACGAACCGGCGGGTCCTGCCTCGCCAGCCATGCACTTGTTGTCTCCGCACTCTGGACCGCAGTCCTTCGGACAGCGCAGCGCCCCTTCCGTGTCTGCGCACATGCCGTCGCCGCAGATGCTGGCCATCGAGCGGTGATCGAACGCGGGGACGCAGTCCTTCCAGCACGAGTTCTCCATTTCCGTGCCGGAAGCCTCGATCTTGCCGCAGATGCCGTCACCACACGCACAGATGCCAAGCGGCGGGCAGCCCAATCCGTCCGCGCCGGGACAGTCCTGCCAACAGTTGATGGCATCTTCGGTTGGGAAATTGCACTGACCATCGCCACAGGGGTTGATGGGCGGCACGCACACTGGCGTTGGCGGCAAGGGACAATCCACCGGGCAGTTCTTCTGATCGGCAGACGGGCTCTTGCCGTTCTCGACCGGGCTGCAGTTGCCATCGCCACAAGCTGCGGCGCAGTCGGCCGGACAACTCGCGGCGGATTCGTTGTCGGAACAGTAGTTTGCCCCACAGACACTCTGGCCACACGGTCCCGATGGCGCTGTCTGATTCACACAGGAACCGCCGCCCGTCGCCGCGCACTGCGGACCACAGTCACAGTCGACGATCATCATGTTGCGCAGCGGCACCACAATCGGCAGGTTGTCAGAGCCGGCCTCTTGCGCCACCGCCGGAAACGCGACGAGCAACCCGATGACAAGAGACAGCCACCGATGGCGTGCGCCGCGGAGCCGCGGCCGACAAAGTTGTGGCGAAGGGGGGGGGATTAGGGCGCAACGCCAATGACTTCATGGATACGTGCACGGAACCCCCCTTTTCCGATAGCCGCAGCAGTGGATGTCGCGCGCCGCGATCTGCCTCAGGTGAAGCAAGGCGCCGGGCCGTGGGTCGTACTTTCCCTCGCGTGCGGTGTGAACCGGCTGCTTGACTTGCTGAGCCCTCAAGACCGCCGCCAAGGTTGCACCTCCTGATGGCCATTGTCCATGGACTGCGCGGACCCAGCCCTGCCCGAAAGTCCCCGAACCACTGAAACCTGAAACAAGACCAAGCAAGCACTCGAGCTGGCACGCCATGCGAGGACGGGCACATTCAGCCACGCAGC
>Ga0172369_10003434_pt1 | contig 20877 bp, 17 predicted proteins | sample LakKiv25m_FD_114539 | JGI IMG/M metagenome (GOLD analysis project Ga0172369, IMG submission 114539) | Freshwater microbial communities from Kabuno Bay, South-Kivu, Congo - kab_022012_11.25m | ecosystem: Environmental > Aquatic > Freshwater > Lake | place: Democratic Republic of the Congo...
GCGATACTTTCGTGATCGCAGCTGTCAGGGTCGTCTTCCCGTGGTCGATGTGCCCCATCGTCCCCACGTTCACATGCGGTTTGGATCGATCATATTTCTGCTTCGCCATAATTGCAATCTCCTTCTCTTTCCATCTTTCCAATAATAATTCGAATTCGGTAACGAGAGCCCTCAATGGGACTCGAACCCATGACCTCGTTCTTACCAAGAACGCGCTCTACCGACTGAGCTATGAGGGCATTCGTCAGTTTTTTAGTCTGGCAATCGATACTTGGCTGCCAGACTAAGAAGGTGGGCGGAGAAGGATTCGAACCTCCGAAGGCGTCTGCCAACTGATTTACAGTCAGTCCCCGTTGTCCACTTGGGTATCCGCCCGCTATTCAATTTTATCAGCCATCCAACCATCGGTCAACAACAACGGATGGAAGAAAGATTTCCCAGAGCCGACGATGGGAATCGAACCCATAACCTACCACTTACAAGGCGGTTGCTCTGCCGTTTGAGCTACGTCGGCAAGCTCAACATCCTTGCCTTAAGCAGAAGGATTATACCAAACCATCCTATTCAGAGCAAGGAAATCGAAGCACTTCCCATAAATCAAACGGCGTGGGATTTTATCAGAAATCCAGGTGAACGTCAAGAAAAGTTGACAGGCAACTGAACCACAGGCAATGATCTGGATCCCCGCTCAAAAATAATACCTTTGAATAATTTAGATTATAATTATCCATATTGGAGGTGGAACATGGAAGATCCCAAAACTTATACGGTGGCAGAAGCCGAGCGTTTTTTTGCCGTGGAATTTTTCAACAAAATATGGGGTTTGCTGGAGAAAGCTGGGCGCAGCGAGGAAGAAGACCAGATCATGCTCGAATATGCCTATGCATCCCTGGCACACTGGCGGGTTGCAGGAACGCCACTCAACCTGCAGCGTGGAGAATGGATGCTCAGCCGTGTTTACTGCGTTCTCGGAAAAGTCGAGCCAGCCCTGGAGCATGCCCATCGTTGCAAGCAATTAACCGATCAACACCTTGAAATGATGCAGGATTTTGACCTGGCTTATGCCTGGGAATGCCTGGCATGTGCCCATGCCCTGGCCGGGCATAAGGAAGAGGTCCAAAAACTTTGTCTCAAGGCAGAACAAGCTGGCAAGCTCATCAAGGATGAACAGGATCGCAAGATCTTCGAGACTGATTTCAATGGCGGCGACTGGTATGGCTTGAAATAAAGCCCTCATGATATACTGCCCCTGATGAAAACCTTCACAGGGTTATCTTTCCTCCACAAAAAGCTGATACACATCTCTCTCTTCACACGTATTGCAGTTGGCAATGCCCTGGTTATCACTGCAGGCGCGATAGGAGGAACGCTGCTCACCCGGCACTTCTCACAAGCCCTGGACGGCTGGCTGATCGGTGTATTTGCTGCTATTGGTATTTGTCTGAGTTTGGTCATCAATTTCCTGATCCTGAAAGCTGCTCTTCAGCCCCTGGGTGAATTACGTGATCTGGCAGAAGAAGTTACCTCAGGGGGAGATCTGCACATGGAACGTCTCAAGAATGCGGATGCAGACACAGTCAGCCTGGCTTCTACTTTGCGTTCTTTGCTCAATCAATTGGAAGATCGCAACCAGGAACTCCACGCCCTTTCCGCACGCACCATCGATACCCAGGAGCAGGAACGCAAGAGCATCGCCCGCAGTTTGCACGATGATACCGGCCAGGCTCTCACCATGCTCATCATCAGCCTCGACCAATTGGAGTCCCACCTACCTGCTCAACTTTCAGATCTGATCAAGGAGATCCAGGCCTCCCGTCAATTGGCTTCCAATGCCCTGTCCGAACTGCGCCGCATCGTATTTGGGCTTCGTCCTACCATATTGGATGACCTGGGATTGGTATCCGCTATTCGCTGGTACGCCCGATCGAATCTGGAATCTGCCGGCATCCAATTTGCAGTGGAAGCCCCCGATTTTTTACCGGAACTGTCTCCGCAGGTGAGCATAACTCTCTTTCGCATATCCCAGGAGGCGGTCAACAATATACTTCGTCATGCCGCCGCCCACTCGGTCATCATTCGTATTACCTTACAAGCCCGCTCCATCTGTCTTGAGATAAAAGATGATGGACGCGGTTTTGATCTGCAACTTGCCTCCGAAGATGCCCTGCAAAGCCACCACCTGGGCTTGTTGGGATTACGTGAACGTGTCGAACTGCTCGGCGGGGAAATTTTGATGGATTCCAGCCCGGGTCACGGCACCTGCCTGGAGGTTTGCCTGCCACTATAGGCATTAATCTGTAAATTGAATGGGGGTTAACAGGCTGCCTCTCCATCTTTTTAATAATGCGGGGATGCTACTGCTATCGAGTACAATAAGAGCTAATGAAGAAGATTCGCATTCTGCTGGCAGACGATCATACCATCCTTCGCAATGGCATCCGCTCTCTGCTGGCAGATGAGCCGGATATGGAAGTGGTTGCCGAAGCAGAAGATGGGCGTGCAACCGTCAGCCTGGCTTGCCAGCTTGAACCGGATGTGGCCATCATAGATATCGCCATGCCCTTGTTGAATGGACTGGAAGCCACCCGTCAGATCAAGCGTCAGTGTCCCCGCGTCCGCGTGCTGATCCTTTCCATGCATGATAATGAAGAATATATCCGCCAGGTATTGGAAGCCGGCGCAATGGGATATATATTGAAGGACGCCGCTGCCAAAGAGCTGATCAACGCCATCCGCTCCGTACACCAGGGCGAAGCTGTACTATCCCCGGCCATCACGCGCCTGGTGATCGAAGATTACTTGCGCTGGGGTGGCATCCGCCCAGCAGACAAGGATGATGTCCTCAGCGCCCGGGAGCGTGAAGTTCTTCAACTCATCGCCGAAGGCTACACCAACAAGCAGATCGCCGGTATCCTGACAATTTCCATCAAGACCGTCCAAGCCCATCGCCTTAACCTGATGCAAAAACTCGATCTTCACGACCGGGGGGAACTCATCAAATATGCCATTCAGAAAAAAATCATAGAGATTTGAAATAAAATATATTCATCCAGGTATCAATGAAGCCATTGTTAAGACTCTCGAAACTTGCCGGTCCCTACTGGAAACAGATTCTTGCCTCCTTGTTCTTATTAACAACGGTGGTCTTTCTCGATCTGATCATCCCGCGCCTGGTGCAAAGGATCATTGACCAGGGGATCCTGAAAAATGATATGCAGGTCATTGCCCGGACCACCTGGCTGATGTTGGGAATATCCTTCGTCAGCATGCTTTTTGCCATCGGCAACAATATTTTTTCAGTGCAGGTTGGCGAGTCCTTTGGACGTGACCTCCGTGAGCGTCTTTTCATAAAAATACAGGGTTTCTCCTTTGGAAACCTGGATCGTATGAAAACCGGACAATTAATGGTGCGATTGACCAGCGACACGAGCATCGTTCAGCGTGTCCTCCTGGTATTCCTGCGCATCGGCACCCGTGCTCCCTTGCTCATGCTGGGCAGCATCTTCTTGATGTTCCAGACCAACTCTCACCTGGCATTTTTGATCTTGTTGCTGCTGATTTTCACCACACTGGTCATCGTGGTTTTCACCACCAGGACTGGACCACTCTACCTGGTGGTGCAGCAAAAATTGGACCGCTTGAACACCCTTCTTCAGGAAAATATTGCCGGGGTACGGGTCGTCAAAGCCTTTGTGCGTGCCGACTATGAAAACCGGCTCTTTGCTACCGCCAACCAGGATTTCACAGAAAAAACCATTCGGGTCACACAGATCATGTCGATCCTGTTTCCAATCCTATCTGCCCTGATGAACATCGGGGTTGTGGTGGTGATCTGGTCGGGAGGCATCAGCACCATTAATGGAAAGCTGACTATCGGGGAGATCGTGGCATTTGTCAATTACCTGCTGACCACCATCGGTCCATTGGGCATCATGGCACAGTTATCTACAGTAGTCGCCAACGGTATGGCATCTGCCGGGCGTATAGAACATTTGCTGGATGAAGAGATTGAAGTTATGGATACCCGCATCGATTGGCTGGGTGATCACTCTCTGCATGGACGTGTGGAATTCGAAAATGTGAATTTCCATTATTCTGGTGCCTCCGATGTGCCGGTTCTACAGAACATCAGTTTTGTAGCTGAAGCCGGTCAATCCGTAGCCATCCTAGGAGCTACTGGAGCTGGAAAATCCACCCTGGTAAGCCTGATCCCGCGCTTCTATGATGTCACTTCTGGAACAATAAAGATCGATGGCATGGATATACGCCTCCTTCCACAGGCTGTGATTCTAGAAAATATTGGAATGGTCATGCAGGAAACAGTGCTGTTCTCCGGCACCATTTACGAGAATATCAGTTATGGTAAGCAAAATGCAAGCAAGGCTGAGGTCAGGGAGGCAGCCATGGCAGCCCAGGCTCATGATTTCATCATGGAACTGCCGCATGGTTACGATACACCAGTTGAACAACGTGGCGTTAACCTTTCCGGGGGTCAAAAACAACGCCTGGCGATTGCGCGTGCCATCCTGCTCAAACCCCGCATCTTGATCCTGGATGATAGCACCAGTTCAGTCGATGTCGAGACCGAAACTCGCATCCAGGATGCCGTGGAGCTAATGATCCAGGATTGCACAAGCTTCATCGTTGCCCAACGCATCAGTACCGTTCTGAAGGCTGATAAGATCCTGGTGATCGATAAAGGTCGCCTGGCAGCACAGGGCACACATTCCCAGCTGATGCAAATAAGCCCCATCTACCAGGAAATATACGAATCCCAACTGGGGAATGGTTTTGATGTTCAATCACAGGAATCTGAAAATGGCTGAAGGATCCTCCAGGAAAGATTCGGCAATCGTCACACCCCGCCCGCCTTTGCGCCAGGGTGGTTTTCGTAACACCAGCAAGATCGAAAAAGCCAGGGACACGCGCCAGGCTTTATCCCGCCTGGTTGCTTACTTAAAACCCTTCACCCCCCAACTGTTACTGGTCTTTGTATTTGTGATCATCTACACCCTGCTTGACCTGGCGGGACCATTCCTGATGGGACACGCCATCGATCAGTTCATCGCCAATAAAGATGTGGGAGGGTTAATTAAGACCGCCCTTCTCATGCTTGCCGTTTACCTCTCATTTACAGGCATTCAAATTGCTTCCAACTGGCTCATGGCGCGCATCTCCCAGCAGGCGCTGCGGAACTTGCGCCAGGCGCTGTTCACCACTCTCCAGAAATTGTCCCTGTCATTTTTTGATCACAATCCTGCCGGGGAACTGATGAGCCGCCTTACCAACGATATTGAGGCGATCAACCAGGCGGTTTCCCAGAATGTGACCGCCATTCTTGCCAGCGTCCTGGGTATGCTGGGCATAATCATCGCCATGTTCGTTTTGAATTTTTGGCTGGCACTGGCTTCCTTGATCGTCGTACCCATCATGTTCTGGTTCACCAATTTCGTGGCCCGCTACACCCGTCGAGGTTTCCGTGAGCTTCAAAAACAACTCGGACATATCAATGCCAATATGGAGGAGACCCTCAGCGGGCAGAGAGTTGTTAAAGCTTTCAGACGCAACGATACTGCCATTGCCAGCTTCCGCGAACATAATCAGGCGGTATATAAAGCCGGTTTGTATGCCAATTACTACGCCCTGCTGCTCATGCCGCTCACCAACCAGCTCGGCAACCTGTTCGTGATCGTGCTGGCAGGTTTGGGAGGTTTCCTGGCATTGCGGCACCTCACCACAGTGGGTACCATTGCTACTTTCATCAGTTATGGGCGCAATTTTATATCACCCTTGCGGCAACTGGCCAATATGTACAATTCTATCCAGGCCGCCCTGGCAGGCAGCGAACGGGTCTTTGAAATAATGGACACCCAACCGGAACCTGTGGATGCACCCCGGGCACACTCTCTCGAGCGAGTGCAGGGTCATGTCCTCTTTCAGAATGTCCAATTTGGTTATCAACCCGATGTACCTATCATCAAGAACATGAGTCTGGAAGCCCGGCCGGGTGAGACCATCGCCCTGGTTGGGCCGACCGGCGCAGGAAAGACTACCATCATCAACCTGTTGACCCGTTTTTACGATATCCATTCCGGCAGCATCACGATAGATGGTCTGGACATCCGAACCATAAAAAGGGATGATTTGCGCCGTCAGCTTGGTCTGGTTTTACAGGATACCTACCTGTTTTCAGACACCGTTATGGAGAATATCCGTCTCGGTCGGCTTGAAGCCAGCGATCAGGACTGCATCCAGGCCGCCAAAATGGCGGATGCAGATTATTTCATCCACCAGCTTCCTCAGGGCTACCACACCGACCTGGCTGAACGTGCCAGCAACCTGAGCCAGGGTCAACGCCAGCTGCTGGCAATTGCCCGCGCCATCCTGGCAGATCCGGGTATCCTGATCCTGGATGAGGCTACCAGCAGCGTGGATACCCGCACCGAAGTCCGCATCCAGAAATCCCTTATGCGTCTGATGGCCGGGCGCACCAGTTTTGTGATCGCCCACCGTCTCAGGACCATCCGTGAAGCCAGCAAAGTCATCGTCATTGACCACGGCCAGATCATCGAACAGGGCAACCACGCCGAACTGCTGTCCGCGCGTGGCTTTTATTATCATCTCTACATGAGCCAATTCAAGGGGCAGGAGATCTAGTTCAACATAACGCTTAAATTAATCATTTTGGGTATACCATCTTCCGGACTCTTCACTTCCAGGAATGGTTTGATGTCACTAACAAGGTGGTTATCATGCTACCCAACAGGATTATTTTTTACGCCACTGGTCTGTCATCCCACGTCTTTTACTATCGGCTTTACACAAGCTGATTAAAAGCAATCCCAAATAATTCTTTTTTTCCTTCACCTGAATATCAATAATTTACCTCCAACTCCACATGGCTTCATAATTAAATATTTTGTGAAAATTCTGCTGGCATATGATGGTTTGCTAAATATCGTGCTACTAAGCCATAAATAAAGCCTAATTAAGGTGTCTGCCTTAAGGTAATCAGGTATTCAGTGGATGACAGGCGATCCTGAAAACCGTATGCTGATTACAGAGCCCATCCTGTATTCACCTGGGTGTAGATTTTTTGTGCTCACACCATTCAAAACTTGTTGTTGAGGTGGTCTATGAACAAAAAAGCACGTCGAAAGCTTTTTTTTGGGCTTGCAGTTGCATTTGTATCAGGGATTTTCCTGGTAACCCTCACTCTGCATGCCCGCGCCCAGGCAGCTGCCCTGGAAGCCGGAACGGTCGTCTGGGATGCAGCCCGGGCAGCCAGTCAAAGCAGCCCGGCATTGGAGATTCCTCCTCCCAAACAGGAACCCTGCCTGTCCTGTCATATCACCGGCGAGGAAAAGAATCTGTGGATGCCCCTCGGTCGCTGGGTCATATTCGGCACATTCGGACTCTTTATTGTATTTGGCATCTATCGATCAGCTTCCGTTTGGACTCAGCGCAAGCGGTGGAAACCCCTCACCTCCCGGGCTGTGGATTGGGTCGACGAGCGCTACGAGATCAAAGAGCCAATGACAAAGATATTGAACAAACCCGTTCCCAAATTTGCCCTGCGCTGGTGGTATTGCCTGGGTGGTATTACCGCATTTCTATTCGTTGTCCAAGCCATAACCGGCATCATGCTTGCTTTTTACTACAAACCCACTGCTGCTGAAGCCTACGCCAGCATTCAATTCATAGAGGACGAAGTGCGCTTCGGTTCTGCCATCCGCATGATCCATGCCTGGTCTGCCAACGGTATGATCGTTGTGTGCATCGCCCACATGTTGCGTGTTTTCATCATGGGTGCTTACAAAGCCCCGCGCGAATTGAATTGGTTAAGCGGGGCATTTCTCCTGCTGCTTACATTGGTTTTTGGTTTTACAGGTTATCTGCTGCCCTGGGACCAGCGTGCCTATTGGGCTACCACGGTTGGAACCGATATCGCCGGTGCAGTACCTGCCATTGGCAACCTGGTGCTGGTCATGCTCAGGGTTGGCTGGGATGTCAGTGAAGCCACGCTCGGACGCTTCTACAGCCTGCATATCCTCATCACACCCATCCTGACAGTGACTTTCATGCTGGCGCACTTTATGATGATCCGTAAATTGGGCATCAAGAAACCACTTTAGGAGGCCACCTATGTCTGCTACAAATTCTGAACATGAAAACGACAGTGTTCCTTTTTATCCCGATCACATCCGCACGGAATTCTATGTGGTCATCGGGATCTTGGTGCTGGTGGTCATCTTTGGGGTCCTGGGTATGCTTTTCCCGGTTGGTTTGCAAGCCCCGGCTGACCCGCTCGATACACCAATGCATGTCAAACCCGAATGGTATTTCCTGGCGCTCTATCAAATATTGAAATTTGTACCTCCCCAGATATTGGGGATCGAAGGTCCGATATTTGCAGTGGTGACCATCCTTCTGGCTGTATTGGCTGTCATCTTCTGGCCTTTTTTGGATAGAAAAGAAGACAGCCGTAAAGCCGTGCGTGTTCGTTTTATTCTGACGGTTATTGGTGTCATCATTGCGATCGCCATGACCATCTGGGGAGAGGTAAGTTAAGATGAGCGACCTGACCAGACGTGATTTTTTGAAATTAATTCAAGGTGCCGGTGCGCTGGCGGGTGTGGGCATGGTAGCCACCCCGCTTGTAGCCTACTTTTACCCACCCAAATTGGAAGAACTCCCCACAGAACCGGTCCTGGTTTGCCCGGAATCGGAACTTCCAATCGGGGCATCCATAACCGTAAAATTCGGTCGCTACCCGGCTTTGATCATTAATCTACCCGATGGTTTAAAGGCTTATTCAGCCGTATGCACCCATTTTGCCTGCATCGTCAAATGGAATCCGGACTCCGGAAAGATTGAATGCCCCTGCCATGAAGGTTATTTCAGTGTGGAAGATGGCAGTGTTACCTCCGGACCTCCCCCCGCGCCTCTTATGGGGCTGGAAACTGAAATAGTGGATGGACAGATCTATGTAAAGGTCGGAGGTGGTGCATGACCACAGATGCTCTTCTCGAAAACCAAAAACCTGTCGCAGATCGCTGGAAAAAGCTTGGTCCGCAGGTGAAAGATTTTTTTGTTCAGATCATTGCTCAGGTTCGTATTCTGAAAAAAATCTACCCCGGCATCATGCACTTCCTTATTTTCTGGGGAGTTGTCATCCAGGTGATTGGAACCATCATCAACATTCTGCAGATGAAGCTCTTCCTGCCCTGGGTGATATCAACATTTCCAAGAAACAATTGGTACCTGGCCTATGAACTTGTCATGGACATTGCCGGTCTCTTCATCCTGCTGGGTGTGCTCATGGCCGCTTTCAGGCGTTACGTTTTGCGCCCCAAGACACTTGAAACGCATTGGGACGATACGGCAGCCCTCATCTTGCTCTTCCTGATCGTTCTTGTCGGTTTCACCAATGAAGGCATCCGCTTGTTGGTCACCAACCCGTCCTGGGCGGGATGGTCTCCGGTCGGCAATTGGGCGGCTGGCTTGATGGGGAGTATGGGTTTCCCCGTCGCCCAAGCCGCGGCTGTCCATGATGCCCTGGTTTGGACTCATGTCGCCCTGGCGCTGCTGCTGGTTGGATTAATTCCGTTTACCAAAATGCGCCACCTGGTCAACACTCCGCTCAACATCCTGTTGCGTAACCGCCACCGGGAAGGAGCGCTCGATAAAATTGAAGATATTGAAACCACCGAACTGCTGGGTGTGGGAAAGATCACCGAATTCACATCCCTGCAGCTCTTATCATTTGATGCCTGCTTGCGTTGTGGACGTTGCGAAGAAGCCTGCCCGGCTACCGGCAGCGGTATGCCCTATTCACCCAAAGACTTGATACAGAACCTGCGCACTTACATGTCCACCAGCCTGGAACACGCTGAAGCCAACCCGGATAGCGAACTGTCACCCACTATCTTCAGCGATGAGTATGCCTGGTATTGCACCACCTGCGGAGCCTGCCTTGTCGAATGCCCGGCTTTCATCCGGCCTGTGGATGGGATCGTGGATCTGCGCCGTTACCAGCTTCTGACCACTGGCAAGATGCCCAAGTCGGTCGGTGATACCATGCGCAACATGGAACGTCAGGGAAATCCCTGGGGCATGCCTCCCGAAAACCGCATGGCATGGGCTGAAGGATTGGATGTTCGCGAACTGGCTCCCGGAGAACAAACCGATGTACTGCTATTCACCGGTTGTGCCGCTGCCTTTGATGAACGTAATAAAAAGGTCACACGTGCTTTCGTTCAAGTTCTAAAGAAAATGAATGTGGATTTCGCCGTGCTTGGCTTTGATGAAACCTGTTGCGGTGAAACTGCCCGCAGGATGGGTCATGAATATATCTTCCAGGAATTTGCCAAACAGAACATTGAAACCTTTGGCAAGGTCAAATTCAATCGAATTGTCACTCCTTGCGCACATTGCTTCAACACCTTGAAGAACGAATACCCGCAGATGGGAGGCAATTACACTGTTGAGCATCACAGTGAATACCTGGCCAGCCTGGACATACAGGATGGAACCGGCAACAACAAGATGGATGGCAAACTTACTTTCCATGACTCATGCTACCTCGGTCGCTATAACGACATTTACAGTGCCCCCCGCAAATTGCTGGATAATGCCGGGGTAACGCGTGTAGAAATGGTCCGCCAAAAAGAGCAAAGTTTTTGCTGCGGTGGAGGTGGTGGCGGAATGTGGATGGAAACCGATGCCAGCACACGTATTAACCATCATCGTTTGCAAGACGCACTGGATATCAAAGCAGATGTGGTTGCCACAGCCTGCCCTTATTGCTTGATCATGTTTGATGACGCTGTCCGCTCCAAAGGTATCGGTGATGATATCAAAATAATGGATATAGCTGAAATCCTGGCACAAAGATTGGAATAGTTCATATGAATACGCAATGGGTATTGAATACGAAAGGCGATCCGCTTGGAACTGTCAACCGTTTTATCAGGCAGGTCTGGCAGGAAACCGGATTGGTCGGCATGATCCTGCCATCTGATAAGGAAAATGAATTGCGTGTTGTGGAGGATCCCTCCGAGTTGGGAGAGTTCAACCCTTTCCAACCTCTCATGTTGATGAACATCGCCGGCTTGGTTCCATCTGTATTACAGGACCATCCACGGGGTCGCTACGGCATCTTATTGCGACCCTGTGAACTTCGTGCTTTGAATGAAGTTGCCGAACGCAAAGTGATCAATACCGGACGGCTTTTAACCATATGTGCGGATTGCCTGGGGACTTTCCCCGACGAAGAGTTTGAATGGCGCTCGATCCGTAAGGGTTCGGATGCCGGGTTGACAAAGGAAGCACTCCAATTCGCACCCCAGGGAGGGATCGCCGCTTATCGCTACCGGGCTGCCTGCCAGATGTGTGTTTCTCCAGGGGCAATCTCAGCAGACATCAACCTGGGTGTGTTCGGGTTGCCGGTTCGACAATTCATTCTGGTGGATTGTCAACCCGACTTGCTGGATTGGTCACATTTTACCGTTATGCCAGCCGACCAGCCATTGAGCAACAAGCGCACGCTGATGCTCTCAAAACTCGTGGAGCGTCATTCACAAACCCGCGACCGTGTCCTGACCGGTCTGGCTGAAGTCCTGCCTGCCAATGTGGATGTGCTGCTTGATCAATTTGAAGATTGCGGAAACTGCCAATCCTGCATGCATGCCTGCCCAATCTGTACAGCAGATCCCCCGAAACGTACCAAGGATGGACGCTACGAACGCCAGGATGTGATCGAATGGTTGGTGGATTGCGCCGGTTGTGGCATGTGTGAACAATCCTGCCCCAAGCACCTGCCCCTCAGCATCATCTTCACACATGTCAAGCGCAGTTTGGAAGAAACCTGGATATCATGAAACAAAACAGAGTTCCAAAAGATAAGACTTTGGAACTCTGTTGCTGCTTGGTTACCCGCTGATCTTCGCAAGGTTTATGGAATAAAGGGTCCTGATCAAGCATCCTTTATCTTCCAAACCAAAGCGAAATCCAGCATCCTGGTTTAAGATTAATATTCCCTGCCTCTCAACAAACAAACTCAGCTTACAACCTTGATCTCCCAAATGTAGAATTTCATGCTTTGAGCATCGTCAGCATCATCTTAAATTGCTTGACCGCCATGAGTGCATGTGGATCATTGGCAGGCATGATGATGGCTTCTCCTCTCTTTATTAAGAAGGGTTTGCCGGAGATCCGGATCTCGACTTCGCCATCCAGAATCTCGACCAGCGCATCGTAAGGCGTACTGTGCTCACTTAATTCCTGCCCCTTATCAAAAGCGAACAAGGTCACATTCCCGGCTTCAGATTTTAGGATCACGCGGCTGACAATTGAACCTTCCTGGTAATCGATCAAACCCTCCACAGTTAAGATCTGGGACCTCGGTGTCGTAGGCATGGTTGCTCCTTTTAAGAATTCATTATTAAGAATATCATTTTATAAAATATATGCTAAAAACCGCGCAAACCTTCCTTGAAATAAATAATATCTAGTTTTTAGCGAATCTCAAATTGATAGGAAGCTAGTTGAATCGTGTAACGAGTCGTGCCGGTCACCACCAGCACAGCTTCAGTTACATCACCACCGATGTGCACAGGGATATCTACACTCTGATCAGAATTGAGCTCGATGATCTCAACGCTGGTTGTATTCCCCTTTAATATCAAGGCCAGGCGGAAGGTCTGTGGCAGGGAATTCTGTATGCGCACAAAACCATCCGGCTGCCAACCGCCGTCATCTGTTTCAAGATCACTGAAATATCCAATGGAATCCACCGAGACATCATCCAGTAAAAATCCCTCTCCGTTCACGGCTGCGTCGGTGACATATTCAAATCGCAAATACACTTTTTGTCCGGCATATTGGGAAAGGTCCATGCTTTCCTGGATCCAGCCATTGGAGCTGCCATTGTATGCCCAGCCAAAGCTGTTCCCGGATGGATCGAGGTCAGTTCCAGATGGAGTTCTTAATATTTCCCAGGTTTCGCCATCTGTGGAAGCTTCCAGGTAGATATAGTCATAATCCTGCTCAATATCATACCAGGTACGGAAGGTTATGGATCCAGGTGAACTGACCTGGGTGAAATCGAATTGGCGTGTCAGGGTCATATCCGATTCATCGCCCTTGTTGGACCAGAATGAGTATAAACCTGAATAAGGATTTTCAGGCAGCAGCTTCACAACTGTTGAACCTTCAAAATGAATTGTAAAGTCACCCTCACATTTCAAACTTATATAATCCACGCCGTATTGGTGTACCGGGCGTTCGGCTACCGACGTTGGGCAAGTGGATATCGTTTCTGTTGGAAAGGCCGTGGCAGGGCTGGTTAAATTATGATAAGTATAGCGCCCATCCTCAACGGTTCCATCATGAAGAGAGTTGGTTATGACCCAATCCAGGAAGAAATCGTCTGCGCTGATCGGTTGACCGGTAATTTCATCACTGGCATGGATCGTCTCAAGCGTGTTGTCGATACTATTCAACCCATTTAAAGGATTGGCGACCATGGCTCGTGTGGCATCTTCGCCAAAACGGTCGAGGAAATATGCTGTAAACAGGAAGCCTGCTCCATAATGAGCCGTGGTGGCATCTGGGTCATTCGGCCAATCATTCAATTGCAGGTCAGGATTGGATGTGTAAAGATGATCAAACCCGCCTGGATCATAGCCGTTCAAAAAAGCTGATAATTCGGAGAAGCCTTCATTCAACCAGGAAGTTTCATCACGATCAATATTCCAATGGATCATATGTTGAAATTCGTGTGCCATTACCCCATAGGTAAAGGGGTCATCCAAATAACTGTTATCGGCATTGAAGAGGAACATTTCGTGTCCATTGGAATATTCATGCACCTCAGGATCAAACTCATCGGCTGACGAGTAGTAACCTGCAATGGTACTCCCCAATCCGGTTGAATATAATATGTAAATATGCGGGTCACCATCCACTCCAGGGCTCCATTCGCTTCCAAAGAACTCTCGAGTGGTCGGGTAAATCTCGTTTTCAAAAGTATCTACCAGTTGGGTCAGATCATTTACGTCGTAATCAACACCCGATTCTATCCAGAAATATACATGCGGAGTGATCGAACGTAAAGTTGCTGTAACCTGGGAGTTCTCATTCGTATCCATATCAAGGACCCAGAATTTTTCCTGGTCTCCGATCTGAAGAGGGGCTGAAGGTGGGGCAAGTGTTGCTTGAACATTACATTTAGACAGCAGGCGGCAGGCGATCGAGAGAAGATCGTTCTTGGGGACGATCGTTGTTTCCAATAGATGCAGGGTATCAGTGGGGATCATTTCCAGGGGTGGACGAGTGATGACCACCGTGGGGGTCGGATTGAAGAATCCAAACTGTTCCTGATGGATGATCTCATCGCTATTCTTAATTACAAAAATGGATCCAGCACCGATTCCCACCAGGCAAACGCAACAGAAAGCCAGGATGATAAAGATTATTACGAGAATGAAGATAAAAGAAGGTTTCATATTGTTTATATAAAAAAATATCGCCTTATCGGTTTTTCTCAAAGAACTCAAGGCTATTACCCTGATATTTTTGAGAATTCACCATTACAGGAGGAATTAAATTGATAAATGTATCTTTCTTATTTGAGAATATAGGGGTTCATAAGGGTGAAAATCACACTTGTGAACCCCTGCATCCATTTTTTGCTTTTATGACACTACATATTGCTATTATAAATAATAATCCGGCTTAAAGGAAGGTCTCTTTTAGCTCCAACACTTCTGCCATATTAAAAACGGGACCATCCACACAGATTAGTTTTTCACCCAGGTTGCAACGCCCGCATTTTCCAAGTCCACAATGCATACGGGCTTCCAGGGTAACATAGTTTCTTTCAGGAGAGAACCCCATTTCTTCCAGCATCCTGCCAACATAATGGATCATGATCGGCGGACCACAGGTAATAGTGACCGCGTTTTCTGGTTTGGGGGCGACTTTTTGAAGCAATTCTGTTATCAGTCCCACATTGTGATCCCATTTTTCATCAGGCTGGTCCACCGTCAGGTACAGGCTGGTATTCGGTGCTGCCTTCCATTCGGCATATTCTTCTGTGAAGACCAGCAGGCTCGGATGGCGAGCTGCCCATAGGATGGTCAGATTTCCATAATCTTCGCGATGATCAAGCACATGTTGGATCACCGGACGCAGAGGTGCTCCGCCAATACCGCCTCCCAATACGACAAGATTTTTCCCTTTAAATTCTTCCATGGGAAAAGAATTGCCCATCGGTCCACGAATACCCACCATATCCCCCTCCCCCAACTCATGCAATCCGGTAGTGACCGATCCCAGGCGATTGACTGCAAAATCCAGGGCTGGTCCGCGCTCAGATGTATTGGCGATTCCAAAGGGAGCTTCACCCAATCCAAAGGCAGAAACAAAGGCGAACTGACCGGGTTTATGACCCGCGAATGCTTCATTGCCGCCATTCTGCAATTCGACCCGGAAGATCTTAATTTCATTTGCCAGGTCTTTCACTTCGACCAGGGTGCCCAGGAAAGGTAGCATGGGATTGGTTTCATTCGTTGTCATTCCAACCTCCCAAAGTTGCTCAAAACCTCGGTAATATCCACATTGACCGGGCAGGATTCCACACAGCGACCACAGCCAGTGCAGGATGAGCTTTCCTGCAGGTCATATTGTGAAGCATAGTAAAGAAATTTACACAGGAAACGGTTGCGAAGACGTTCGCTCTTTTCAGAGCGTGGTCGATGACCGCCTGCCACCATGCGGTAATTTGCACCAGTGCACGAATCCCAGCATCGCAGCCTTTCAAACTCCCCCTTGCCCTGAACCGGTTCATCCCGTGTAATAAAGCATCGGCAAGTCGGGCAGACGTAGGCACAAACCCGGCAGCTCAAGCAGCGATCCGAAATCTCCTGCCAATAGTCATCACTAAAATGGGCTGCCCAGTTCACAGATTCTGGGTTGGGGAATTGTTGCTCTGGGTAACTATAGACTGGTTTATCCACTTCCTCTGTCTCGAAGGTCACTCCTTTCAACAACTCTTGCCCTTTCAAGGTAACTGCTTCTAGCGCATACCTGTTTTCAATCTCATAGAGCATGATATCCATGTGGGTACTATCATCCGGCGAGCCTCCCACACTTGTGCAGAAACAACTTGGTTGTTGTGACTGGCATGCCATCCCAACCAGGACACTATTCTTTCGCCTGGTTTCATAATAAGGATCCACCGGTTCTTTTTTAATGAAGGAGGCATCCAGGATATGCAATCCGTGGGCATCACATGGTCGTACTCCAAAGATCACTTGCTTCCCTTTCGGTAAGGTTGCACTCACCTGTACCTTTCCCCCTTCTTTTTGAATGGATAGAAGGCTATCTGTGATCGGGAAGAAAGCATCTTTTACCGACATTTCAGTCCTGGTGAAACCCCAGGCAATATCCCCGCTATCCTGGACAGGTCGGTATAACAATACACCGGATACATCCACAGGAGCTATCAATGTTTGCTCACCAGCCAGGGCATCCAGCCATCGTTTCAGTTCAACATGTGAGATCTGTTTCATATCAGCCCTCCTTGTATTCGCCAGCGAGAACGGTGACTACCGGGGACAGAACAGGTTCCATACCCGCTACATGACCAAAATTCTTTTCCATTTCCTGGGCTAATTTCATGTTGAGAAGGCTGATTGGGATATCCATCGGGCATACCCGTTCACATTCGTTGCAACCGATACACCTGCCTGCCAGGTGGTACGCCCGACCCAGGTGGAAAGCCCGTTTTTCGTTCATTCCAACACCCAGCCCAACCCACAGGGAGTCATCCCGCTCATAAAGACAAGTCGGGCAGGTGCAAACCGGACAACCCTGCCGACAGGCATAACAACGGATGCAGCGATCAAACTGGCTCAACCAGTATTCCATCCTCTCGTGGGGTGACAACGCTTCGATCTCCAACAAGGCTGGGTTTTCAGGAACCGGTCGGCTTTCCACAGGTTCGCCCACAAGCGTATCGTAAATAACTGGGTTTGGAGTTTTGCATTCTTCACAACGTTTACGCAAATTTCCATGCAGGTTCCGAACACCTTCGCAGGTTACCCCGATGACATGTATATGTTCACGTTTAAATTGGCTTTCTGCCAGTTGCACATTTAACGCCCGGCTGTCGCAGGGTTTGACAACAATAGCAACCGGTTTGAGTTCTTTAATTTTGGGTGGACGCAGTTTAACATCCAGGTAGGTAGTCAGGTTATAAACACAGTCCGGGTTCCACACCAGTCGGTCTGCATCTTCTTCAGAATAAATGAAAGCCGGACGGGTCTTACCACGTGGTCCAACTTCATATCCAATGACACAATCCACCTGGCCACTCGATAGTAATTCTCTGGCTTTTTTGCGAATGGCATCTGTTTTTGAGGCGCAATCATTCAACTCAAAGGGGGTGGAAGCCCTGGATGCCATTAGCTGTCGGTTGATTTCCACTTGCTGGTCTTTGGAAACCTTCCAGTGAACTGGACCAAGCGCACGCACCTGGTCCACAAATTCTGTAGTAATGTGCGAATAACGTTCCCCTTCAGAAGCCGAAACCCAATCCAGGTGCAGACGCCCGGGTTCCAGGCCGACAAATCCCATCAATTCGCCTAACAAGGGCAGTCGTTTAGCAGTACGATGGTTACCAGTTTCGTAATGACATTCGCCAATATGACAACCCAGTACAAGCACACCATCTGCACCTTGATCGAAAGCTTTCATAACCAATTCCGGTGAGACACGTCCCGAGCAGGGAACTCGGATTGCTCGCAAGTTGGCGGGTGATTTCAAACGAGCAATACCTGCCGTATCTGCTCCCGTATAAGAACACCATGTACATAAAAAGGCGACAATTCTTGGTTCATAAGTCACGGGTCCACCTCCTACAATTTCACTGCTGATCTTCAGTGAGCATTCCAACCAGTTCATGGATAATCTGCCGGTCCTCATAATGGATCAAGGTAATTGCTTTGTTCCTACAGGCAGCCGCACAAGTGCCACAGCCTTTGCACAGAAAGCTGTTAACTACGGATTTTCGGTTTTCTACCTGTATGCTGCCATATGGACAGGCTTCAGCACACAGACCACAACCGGTGCACAGAACCTTGTTCACTTCAGCAATTACCGGATCCAACGCAATGGTACCTTGATCGATTAAAGACAGGGCTGCTGCAGCTGCCGCACCCGCTTGTGCAACGCTGTCGGGGATATCTTTGGGAGACTGGCAGGTTCCAGCCAGGTAAATACCTTCGCTGACTGTCTCCACAGGTGCCAGTTTCGGGTGTTTTTCCTGGAAAAATCCACTTCCGCTCCGGCTTATCCCGAAGATCCCTGCCACATGAGCTGCATCTTCCTGCGGTTCAAAACCGGTTGCCAGGATCACCATATCTACTTCAATATGATCTGGCTGGTTAAAGAAAGCTTCCTCCCAATTGACAAGCAGCTTCTTGCCTATTTTCTTGATCCCTTTCACCCGACCATGATAGAAATTCACACCCATCTTTTCAGTACGGTTGAAAAATTCTTCATAGCCTTTACCAAACGAACGCATATCCCGGTATACCTCATACACTTCCGCACCTACGTATTCATGCACAAGCTGGGAAAGTTTTAACGAGTACATACAACAGGCTCGCGAACAATATTCATGATATTTTTTGTCGCGGCTGCCAACACAGTGCAATACTGCCACCGATTTGGGTGCCTGCCCATTCATTAAGGGTGACCTTTCCTGCTGTCGGTCCACTTGAATTTATAAGCCGCTCAAATTCCATGGCTGTCACGACATTATCCAACACACCATAACCTAATTCAGGCGCTATAGAGGGATCAAAATCCTTGAAACCTGTCGCCAGGATGATCGTCCCAACATTTATTTCCAGGATCTCATCCTGCATATCATGATTGATGGCACCCCGGTCGCAAGCTGCTACGCACTCCAAGCACTCAGAGCAAGCTCCACAGTTCAGGCAGCGCGCTGCTTCAGCCAGGGCTTCTGCTTCGGTCATGGGCAGGTCAACTTCACGGAAGTTGTTTACTCTGTCCTCAACTGGCAGGGTTCGCATTAACGAGCGAGAATTCGAAGATGCCTTTCCTTCCTTTATCCGGGTAACAACTTCATCCTTATCCAGGCGGCTTACCGGCATTCGCTGCGGTTCAGGTACTCCCCCACCTGTCTGAGATAGGTAACGGTCTACCGATCTGCCAATGTGATGACCCTCACCAACGGCATCCACAACAAAGGTTGTCATCCCGCGTCTTACATCTCCAGCCACAAAAACGCCGGGTAGAGTGGTCATCAAATTCTCATCGGACCAAAGTCCATCCGGGTAGCGTGTGGCAATACTTCCATCCCGTGGCAGAAAACTGAAGTCTGGCCATTGTCCCACTGCCCAGATGATCAAGTTTCCTGGGATGATATGATCTGTGCCTGGAATTTCCTGCACCTGGCGCTTACCCTTAACGATTTCACCCACACGTGCTTCCAGACAAAGCACGCCAATGATCTTGTTGTTCTTAATAACGATTTCCTTGAAAACACGGTCACGGATGATTTGAATACCCTCCGCAATAGATTCCTTGATTTCATGATCGGATGCCCGCATACCTCGACAGACAATCTTGACATTGGGGTTGCCCAGTCGAATAGCCGTGCGGGCTGAATCCAGGGCTACATCCCCAGCCCCGATCACAATAATCTCCTTTCCGCTCAGATCCAGTTCCTCGCCCAGGCATGCCCGTCGAAGAAGTTCCAGGCTTAACCAGTTATCTGGGTGATCTGATCCGGTGATCATTAACTTCGAAGCGCTGTGTGCACCAGTAGCGATGACAACCGCATCGAAGCCTGTCTTCATTAATCCTGCAACATCCTCTACCAGGGTGTTGAGTTTTAATTCCACTCCCTCTTCCAGGATCTGTTGAACTTCCCATTCCAGATATTCATAAGGCAGTCGATGAGGTGGAATACCCACCCGCATCATGCCACCCGCTTCAGATAATGCATCAAAAACCGTGACTGAATGTCCCAGTCGTACCAGGTCTAACGCGGCTGTCAGTCCGGCTGGACCAGCACCGATGACCGCGACCTTCTTGCCGGTTGGGTTGGGATCATGTTTAAAAGGAGTCCCAACCAGGGATTTATCATACATCTTCTTTAATTCAAAACGATGCTCGTAAGCCCAATCGGTTACGAAGCGTTTTAGACGCATGATGCTGACTGGTTCATCATACAAACCACGACTGCATTGCTCCTCGCATTGTTTATTACACACCCGCCCGCACACTGAAGGGAAGGGGTGTTCGCGCCGGATGGCCCAGTAGGCATCTGCATAACGTTTTTGTCGGATCAGGGCAATATATCCCTGGGCACGCTGATCCGCAGGACAGGCTGCCCGGCAAGGTGCTATGCCCTTCTTCTCGATGACATAGGCTCCCGGTACCGATTGTGCCGAGAATCGATAAACTGCCTTGCGCGTGACCAGCCCTTGCTCAAAAGGATTACTGATCTCCACCGGGCACACCTCGGAACATTTATTACATCCAGTGCAGTTATCTTCATCGATAAAGCGTGCTTTTTTACGAATTGATATATTGAAATTACCCACATACCCGCTCACAGATTCAATTTCACTGTAGCTCAGCAGCTTGATGTTCTCGTGGCGTCCAACGGACACCATTTTGGGTGTAAGTATTCAAGCCGCACAGTCAAGCGTTGGAAACGTCTTGTAGAGTTGGGCCATGTGCCCACCTATCGACGACTCACGTTCCACCAGGTAGACCTGCTTGCCTGCATCCGCCAGTTTTAACGCTGCTTCGATCCCGGCTATGCCTCCCCCC
>Ga0172369_10003438_pt1 | contig 20863 bp, 21 predicted proteins | sample LakKiv25m_FD_114539 | JGI IMG/M metagenome (GOLD analysis project Ga0172369, IMG submission 114539) | Freshwater microbial communities from Kabuno Bay, South-Kivu, Congo - kab_022012_11.25m | ecosystem: Environmental > Aquatic > Freshwater > Lake | place: Democratic Republic of the Congo...
GGTTCAAGCACCGATGGGAGCGCGTAGAGGACGTGTACTGGGAGATGGAGTTCGAGTGGATCTCTCAGGATGACGTGGCCCCCCCTGTCGCTTCTCCGGGGGTGGACGCGACACAGGTTCTCGCAGACTTCGGGCGTGCCTTGGAACGGCTGCGCGGAGAACTGGACGCTGCCCGGCAGACGGTACGCGAGTGGTATGGTTTGGCCTCCGATCAGGAACCTCGCGAGGATCTTGTCGGAGGTGCTCCCTACAACGCGCTCTCACCGGACGCGGTGAATCTGCTGGCTACGCCGGGCACTGGCGGGGCGAATGTGACGTTTCTCTCGCCGGCGGCCGACAAGCTGGCCGCTGTCAACACGTTCGCGGATACGATCTCCGGCTACGATTCGGACATCCAGGGTGCGATGAACGAGTGGGCGGATACGATCAATGCACAGGTCGATGGCATCCTGTCTCCTGTGCAGGCCGCACGGCGGTTCGTGGACACTTGCGGGAGCATCATTCCTGCGGCGGAGAACATTCTCGCCCGCAACGAGGCCGTCGTGACGGAGACGCTGTTTCGCGTTTCGGACAGTGTGCTTCTGGCCGTCGGTGAAGTGCTGGCGGTTTCCTCCGCAACCCGGCCGGCTGCGTCCGCCGCACTCGCGCTGCGAAATCAAGCCGCTGACGCGAAGAACCGCTTTCTGCGCCAGATCGAGCCACAGGTGCGCGCGGTTCACACGGCCCGCGAGGGAGAGAACCTGCGTGACGTATCTCTCCAGTACTACGGGACGCAGGATCACTGGATCGATCTGATGGACTACAACGGGTTGGAGGATTCGGTCCTGACGGCGGGACAGGTGGTTTTCATTCCCCGGCAGTTCGCGGGAACGGCGGCTGCGGCATGAGTCTCGGAGTCGCGAGCTTCGGGCAGTTCACCACGGCGAAATCCGGGGGTACGTCTCCCGCGGCCTATCCCGGCATCACGGTGAACCTGCGCATCCGTGTTGAGGATGTCGGCACGGTAGCCAAACAGTTCACGTTGAAGCAGACACTTCCCCCGGAGTACCTGAACAGCCCTGTGAAGGGGGTGGCGGGACGGTTGGAAGCGACGGTCGGGCAGAGTGCGCTCGCAATCACGGAGATGATGGACGATGCGAACGCGATGCTCTATCGGGCCGTGTCGCGCGTGCCGAAGTCCGCGAGCATGGATTTGAAGTCGTACCGGGAGGCCAGTCGGTTCGAGTTGGTGTTCGCTTACGCGGATCTGCCCATCGACCCCCGGCTTCTACGTGCCGTGGGTGTCGAAATCTACATGGACTCGGTGGCGGCAGGAGACTTCGCGGCGGCTCAGCAAGGTCGGCACGTACCGGCTGCCGATGGCCGGGACGGCGGGGCGGGAATCGTCCCCTTGAAGGACAATCTCGTGATGATCGGGGTGGCTGACGAGATGAAGGTCGTCCACGACAATTCGGGCGATTGGGTGACGCTGAGCGGCCGGGATCTGCGTGGCGTGCTCATCGACAGCGTTGCTCACCCCGCTCGCTTCACGGACCTGAAGCTGAACGAGAACATCGTCAGCGTGGTCCGGCAGATCGTGGATCGGCATCCTTTCTCGGCTTATATCGACGTAGCCGCGTCCGACCCGAACGAGTGGCCCGGTGGCAAGATTCCGAGTCCGCGGAGCGCGGACGGAATCACCCGGGTTCATGTTCCCGCGCAGCCGGAGTCCGGCGGGGTCTCGACGGATCCGGGGCCTGCCGAGAACCCGGATTTGGTGTGCGAGGAGCCACTGGCGGGCGGGAATGCGTCGGGGCCGCAGCAGTCCCTCGGTGCGAAGAGCAATTCGTCGGCTCCCAAGAAGGGGATGCCCAGCGACCCCTACCGAAACAGCTTTTGGGATCTTATCACGCAGTTTTGCTTCCTGGTCGGCGCGGTCCCGTACTTCGACAACGAGCTTCTTCGGGTCCGTCCGATTCGGAGTTTGTACACGACGCTGGAACTCGGTGGGGCTGACCCGCAACATCCGACGCCGTTCGCGGGGGGCGTGCGCCGGATAGTCGAACTGGACGGGGCGAAGGAGCAGATACCCGTCCGCTGGTTCGTGTACGGGCGGGACGTGAAAGAATGGTCGATCACGCGCAAGTTCAACGGATTCAAGCCGCGCGTGGTCGAGGTGGTGTGCCTGACACAGGACGGCGGAAAGAAAGGAGGTACGCTCCTGAAGGCGCAATTTCCTCCCGAGAGCGAGATCAAGATAGCCCCCCCGGGCACGCCCAAAAAGGAGCGGGCGGCAGAGACGGGACTGATCAAGCGGCAGAATAATGGGCGCCCCAGTAGCAAGCAGATCCGCGCCTTGTTCAAGGATGCGGGCGGGTTCAGTACCTACGCGGATGTAGTTCGATTCCCCGTTCACGGCATCAAGAAGGCATGGCAACTCGAAGCCATTGCGAAGACGGTGTACTGGGAACTGGCGCGGGGTGAATACATGGGGACCGTGACGACCAAGGGGCTTGCTTCATTCGGTGGAGATGCATCGGACCCGGACCTTCTCCGGCTGCGTCCGGGTGACGCCATCCGGATCGTCGTGAATCAGCAGATGCTTTCCAACCAGTCGCCGCTCGTAGCCAGTGCCATCGACCACTGGAGGGATCCTTACGAGGTGGAGGTGAAACGACTGGCGAAGGTGCTGGGTGGGGAGGACTACCAGCCGGGAGACGAGAACTTCGCTCGCATCCTGGCAGTATCCGCACGCAATCTGCTGGAAACGCTCATGTACTTCCGGGTGACGGGGGTGAAGCTCAACGTGAACGGAGACTCGGGCGTCGAGATCAGCGCGGACTACCAGTCGTATCTGGAGCATCGGTTCACGGAGGCGAACGCGGACGCTCCGAAGAGTCGTGGGTCCGTGCATCGGCGCTCCCGTCCTGCGATCTTTCCGAGCACGCAGGGCCCGGCCGACAGAGGGAGGCGCAGCTAGATGGGTGCTCATGCGACACGCGCGCCACCGCGCGCCCGGATCGGGCCGGACATCAACCTGCCCGACCTGGCCTCGGCGCTTTCCTCTCCGCGCATCGACACGCGGCTCTGGTGCAGCTACGCGCGGGTCGTCTCGCCTTGGTTGGATCCGAAGCACGGCTACCTAGCGGACGTGGTGCTTCTGCCGAGCGAGGAGACCGACACGGTGCGGGTCGGTACGCTCGCAGCCACGGCCGGATTCTTCGTCTACGCCCCGCTGTGGAAGAACGATCTCGTGCTCGTTGTCTACCCTGAGGGTGTAACGAGCGAGGGGGGTGTCATCGTCGGAAAGCCGGCCTGGTTGGAGGCGGATCCCCCTCCGCAGGATGTGCTGGACAACCCGCAGGATCTCGTCGTGTTCGCTCGTCCGGGGGCGAATGCGCGGCTTACGGTGGCGGGGAACGCTGACATCATCCTGAAGGTGGATTCCGGGAAGGTGTTTCTCGGTGACGAGTCCGGTACGGAACCCGTGGCGCTGGGTACCACTCTGAAGAATTATCTCGACTCACTCAAAACGGTGCTCTCGACGCATACTCACGCGGGGGTGACTGTGGGTGCGGGCGTGACCGGACCTTCCGCTGCTGTCTGGCCGAACACGCCTGCAGTGGAAGCGGGAAAAGTGGAGGCGAAGTAGATGCCTGGTTTCGGGCCGAGTCCGTGGGGCGGGGGTGCGTGGGGCGCGGGGGCAAGTCCGCTCGGCATCGCGAAGCTCTACTCGGTGGGAGAGCGGCAGCTTCGCGTCGAACTCACCGCGAGTCCGCGCTTGGATGCGGCCGGGGGCGGCATCTACGACCCGAACGGTTGGATCGTCACGCGACAGGACACGGGACTGCGGTTCCATGTCATGTGCGTTCGATACGTTTCCCTGCCTCTCGTGTTCGACCTCGTGACCTTGCGGCGCTTCGGTTCGGACAACGTGGCGTTGCTGGTCGCGAACTCGCAGCTTCATGACATGATGGGGTTGCAGACGCCTGTTTCCGGCGTGTGCTACGGGACGCGCTGGACGGATGCGACAAGCGCTGAAGACGGGGCTGTCAATCGTCGCCTGGTTGCGCGCGATCTGGCCAACCGGCAGGTTCCGGGAGACACCTGGCGCGGGGGCACGCTGCAGATCGATCCGGGAGGGGACTACACGACGGTGAGCGGGATCGAACTTGTCGAGAAGCTCATCCGCCGGCGCGTGATGACGCCGCGTGGTGCCTTCCGGCATCTCCCGGACTACGGGTTCGGGATGCAGGAGAAGGAGCTTTTCAAGACGAGCGAGCTTCCGTATCTGCGCGCGGAGATTCTGCGGCAGGTAAAGCAGGAGCCGGAGGTGGACGACGCCTCCGCGACGCTCTCGATGGACTTGGCACACGGGGTGCTGACGCTGGACCTGAAAGTGAAGTTGCAGAAGACAGGTGCTCTCGTGGGCATCACGGGGCTCGTGGTGGGGCACCTGACGTAGGAGGACGCCTTGGACTTCCCTCGGCATTCGGAACTCATGCGCATCGGTCGCGACGAGGTGCTCGTGCGCGAGGCGCGCATCTCCCGCGATGCCGTGGATCGCGCCGGCATGGACGCGAACGCGATGCTCGCGGCAGGGGCGTCGATGAGCGAGGAAGTGATTTCCCGGCTCATCCTGCTGCAGAGCGCGAGCTTCCTGGACAGCGCACGGGACGTGTACCTGGATCATCTCGTGTTCGACCGCTATGGCCTCGTGCGCAAACCGGCGGCCAGCGGGCTCGTGTCGCTCTCCTTCTCGACCACGGCGCCGGTGCCAGGGGCATTCACGGTGCCCGCGTACACGCGCGTTGGGACGCTGGACGGTACGGAATACGTCACGGTGGCGGCGGGGACGTTCTCCGGGGGCTCCACGGGCCCTGTGCTCGTCGCCGCCAAGAGCAAGCTGGCGGGGCGGACGCAGCAAGTGCGTGCCGCGACACTCACGACGCTCCTGGACACGATTCCGGGGGCGCCAGGCGACTTGGCGGTCACGAATCCGTTGGCGTCCTCGGGAGCAGCGGATGCGGAGGGGGACGAATCCTTGCGGGCGCGGGCGCGGGCGTTTTTCACGACGGCCCGCAGGGCCACGCTGACGGCTCTGGAGCAAGGCGCGCTTGCGGTGGCGGGGGTAGCCAAGGCCAAGGCGTTCGAGGTCTTGGATGCGCTCGGGAGGCCCGCCAAGTGGGTCGAACTGGTCGTGGCGGACAGCTACACGGACTATCTGGCCGACCTGACGGGCTCTTCCCCAGCCTACGCTGAACAGTCCCGCTTGCTGGCACAGGTCGTGTTCCAGGGGCTGCAAGATGTGCGCGCCTGTGGCATCTACGTCAACGTGGTCGTGGCGCGTGTCGTGCTCCAGCCAGTGCGGCTGAACCTTTCGTTCCAAGCAGGGGTCAACGTGGATGCCGTGGCGCGGCGCGCCCGTGCCACGCTGGCCGCTGCGATCAACTCGCTGGATCCCGGGCAGACCTTCGTGCGCAGTACGCTCAACGCCGTGCTGCGTCAGATTCCGGGGCTTGCCTATACGGGCAGCGAAATCGCGAGCCCCACGGGCGATATCATCCCGACGCCGCTGCAGGTGATCCGCTCGCCACTGGCTCTCGTGACGACGAGCAACACGACTGGGGAGGCTATGAGCGACCCGGCCAACGCGGATGCCTACGGCGGCTAGAGTGGGCAGAACCGCCCGCAGGGTGTACAACGACGGGCGGGAGGAACTGGCACGATGGTGATCATCCCCGACCCGGCCGCAGGAATCGACCCGTCGGGGTTCGCTCCCTACGTTCCCGGCGTGCCTCACCTTCCCGGTCCCATTGATGCGCTTTCTCAGGCGGATCTGCTGGCTGTCGGGGAGGGTGTGCTGCCAGCGAACTACGTCCAGCCGCTCAAGGACACGGGGCCGGGGCACGAGATGCTCCAGGCGTTCGCGGCACAGAACGCCCGGGCGTCGCTGGCGGTGGCGAATGCCGGGGGCGGCATGTTCATTTCCTCCGCGTCGGGGGAAAGCCGTGCCACGGTTGCCGTGCAGCTTTCCCGTCCTGTTGGACCTGCGCTGATTGCCGTGACGGTCAAAAGCGGCAGCATCTTCTCGACGACGCACGGGCACGACTTCCGACTGCTCTACGACGTGGTGTTCGGGGCGGCGGATGTCGGCCCACACACGGGGTATCTGGAAGCTCTCCGGCCGGGTTGGGAATGGAACGTCCGGGGGCAGCGCACGTCGGCTGCCGGCGAGACGCTTGCCGGAGAGATCACGAAGTCCACGAAGCTGATCGAGGAACCCCCCTGGGGCGAGCCGAACATCATCGTGAGTCAAGTGGACGATGCGGTTGGTGGGCGCTACGGAATGCTGGACGGACTCGGCGCCGACAGGGGCATGTCGCGGCTCTCCGGCGAGGGGGACGATGCCTATCGCTACCGACTCCGGATGCTCCCGGATGTCGTGACCCCGGAAGCGATCTGGCGTCAGGTTTCGGCCTACATGGCGTCGCTTTCATCGTCTTGGAGCATCGTGGAGACGTGGGAGCCCACGATCCAGATGTGCTACGACGCGGACTTGATTCCCGACGAGCCCCTGGAGCCCGACAACGAAACCTGGCACAACACCTTCGTCTACGATGGCGGTTACGACGATCGCTACTGCAACGTCTATCTGGACGACGGCAGTGCGGCCGGTGCTTTCGTCGTCGTCCTGCCGTTTCTCCCGAGCGGGATCGACTGCAGCATGGTGTACGACGACACGGTGACGCTGGAGGGGGAGTACCAGACATCCCTCGGTTGGCGTGCCGTGGGCACCTACGACCAACCTGAGGCTGCGGTTCTGAGTGCTCCACAGGGGGCCTATGACGGCTCCGACTTCGGGGAAGAAGGGCACTACGCAGGGTTGTGGGATCTGCTCCAGGCCATCAAGGCAGCCGGCGTGGCTGTCCACTTCGCGAGGTTCTGAGCCATGTCCGGCATCTTCTTCGACCGAAGCATCCTGCACAATCTGGAGAGGCCGCTCTCTTCTGATTTGAACCGAGTGCAGAGCCAACTCGACCGGACCCTGCGCGACACGCTCCGGCAGATTTACGCGCAGCGCATCTCGCCGGTGCTGGATCCGGGCGACGACCAGATGAACGCCTCCGTAGGGTTCATCGGGGACTCGTTCAAGGTCCGCCCCGAGATTCCCGCGAGCGGGAACATCCGCGTGTCCTCCGGGTTGGGCTTCATGGTCAATCCGTCTCCCGCGTCGTCGCTGACCGCGACGAATCCCAACGTACCCGTGGGTGGGTTGGACGACCTGTCGCTTTACTCGCCGCTGCCTCTTTCCTCCGTCGTGACCTTCGCCGTTCCGACTGCGCCGGCTGCCGGTTTCGGGCGCAAGGACATCATCCAGGTGAAGGCGGATCGACATAGCGAGAACCCGCTGACGCGTGGCATCTGGGATACGATCCTCAAGAAGTTCACCGGGACGCTGGTGGACAAGACCTACGCATGGGATCTGTTGACGCGCACGGAAACAGTTGTTTCGCCTGCAGTCGGCACTTTCGGGCTCGTCTACAAGAAGGGAGTCGCAGGCGCCTACGCGGACGACGACAGCTTCCTCGCGGCTGGGACGGTGCCCGACACGGCGGCGGATCCCGGCTATGTGAAGGTGGCCACGATCAATGTGCGTCCCGCTGCCACGACGTTCGACGAGAACGTGATCGTCGACTGGCGCCCGCTGCTCTTCCCCGGAGGTGTCGGGCATGTTGGCGCTAGTCTTCAACTCAATACGACCACGAATACGCTGACGTTTCTTCGTTTGCATGCTCCCCCGGGGGTATGCGCTACTTTCCGACAACCTACACCCGGGACGCAACGGATCGACGGCTACTTTTTGCTGGGTAACGCCTCTCTTCTCACACCAGGGATACCAATGGCGTCGTGGTCGCGCTATGCGGATCCCTATATTTATATGGGGGCCGCCACCGGCATGGCTGCAGGGGAAGTCAATCTTGCTCTTCAGACAAGCCTGGCAACGGCATTGCCAAACCTGCACATCGGTGTGGGCCAGCGCTATCTGACTGGAACTTGGATGTACGGGGAAACCTCGGTGATGGCCGGCGCCCTGAGTACTGCAATCGCCAATCTGAACACATTTCAATACGATATTGCCGCCTTTTTCCAGCGCAACGGGAATCCGTAGGAGGAACGGGCCATGCCGCGCGCGCGCATTGAGGTCAACGCGGTGGTGGGGTCCGATGAGGGCCTGCCGATCAACGTTGTCGTGCAGCTCTCCAACGACGACCTGGGGGACGAGACATCGTATCTATGGTCGCTTGTGGACAAGCCGGAGGGGAGTCTTGCTGCACTCTCGGCGCCGGGCATCGAGAATCCGACGATCACGCCCGATTGCGAGGGGACCTACGTCGTCCAGCTTGTCGTGGACAACGGGCTGCCGACGCAGGCGAGCGACGTTCAGATTCTCGGGGTGCGGGAGCTGAAACAGCCCGATCTGCGGGTGCCCGGGGCCACGGAGACGCTGCAGGCGCACGCGGTCAAAGGCTGGGCGGTCCGGGTGAACAAGGACATCCGGGAGTTCCTGAACCGGACGGCGGACCCGGGGACTTTCGTCGGACGCAACAACAGCGGTGGGAACCTGGCCCGTGGCGACGTGGTGCGGGTGAACGCAACCACGACTCTGAAGAGCGGGCTTCCGGGGCAGGAGGACGTGCCGGATTTCGCGAAGGCCCTAGCCACGGTCGATCTGACGGATGTGCCGCTCTACATCGTGGAACGGGGAGTGGACGGGGTCACTCCCGTGGCCAACGGGATGCTCTTGCGCGTGCGGGCGCTCGGCCAGTTCACGGCGGCCACGGGAGCAGGCGCCGTGCTCGACCAGCGGGTGTGGGTCTCTGACGTGGCCACGCTGTCGCTGACGCCGGGCACGTTCGCCAAGCAGGTGGGAGTCGTCCAGGAGGCACACGCGGGTGACTTCGACGTGCAATTCGTCGGCGGCGGGGGACTCGGCTCCGCATGGGAGCACGTCGGCAACACGCTCATCGTGGACGACGTGTATGGGGATGACGCGCTTGGACAGCGCGAAGGGCACCCCTACAAGACGGTGGCAGCCGCGCTGGCCGATGCCTTGTCGGGGGATCGCGTCTACGTCCGGTTCGGCACATACACGCTGACGAGTGCTCTGACGATCCCGGCGAACGTGACGTTGCAAGGGGATTTCAACGGGAGAACGCTGCTCCAGCTTCTGAACGTCACTGCCGATACGTCCCTCGTGACACTTGACGCGGGGTCGGCTCTGTTGGACATCCTGTTCTATCTGACCTCCGCGGAGCATCACACGCTCGTCGGGATCGAACGGAACTGGGGTGGCGCCTCCGCGTACAACATTCTGCACAATGTCGGCGTGACTGTGGACAACTCCGGGGCTGGTGCCGGGGTGAGCAACGTCTACGGGGCGTACTTCCACGGAGCGGGATCCGCCATCGGTTTGGAGCGTATCGCTACGAATCTTCTGGCGGGTGTCGTTTCGACAGGGAACGGCAACAAGAGAGGCTTGCTGGTGGACGGGGGTTGCCCGTTCACAGCGGAGGACAGTCGATTCGAGGCGTCCGGCGGTGCCGTGTCCAACGTGGGCGCCGAGGTCGTGCATGCAGCAAGCGTCGTGGATCTGTGGGGAGGGGAACTGACCGGCGCCACGGCGGATGCGCTGGAAACGGCCGGGCTCATCCACCTGCACGGGGTTTTCCTCGGAACTCAGCAGGAATTCGCTTTCGAGCGGGTCCGCGATCCGACGGCGGATCGGGATGCCGTGAATGCTCGGACGTGGTGCGGGCAGAACACGCTCGTTGTGGACGGCTCCTGGGGGAACGATGCAACCGGCGCACGAGAGGGCCCGCCCTATGCGACGGTGGAAGCTGCACTGGCGGATGCACAGGCAGGGGATCGCGTCTACGTCAAGGCAGGTACCTACACGTTGTCCGCCGCGCTGGTTGTTCCGGATGGCGTGCTTGTTCAAGGGGATTTCGTCGGAAACACCTTGCTGCAACTGCTGAACGTGACCGCGGATACGGCACTCGTGACGCTGGGCACAATCGGGACCGGCGCGGCACTCCGCGACTTGGAACTCAAGCTCACGTCCGTGGAGCACCATACGCTCATCGGCATCGACCGTCCGACGGGCACCAGCATTCGTGAAGTTCTGCGCAACGTATCCGTCACCGTGGACAATTCGGGTGCGGGTGCCGGTGCGAGCAATATCTATGGGCTGCATTTCCATGGAGCGGGGAGCGTACTCGGCGGGGAGCGCGTAGCCTCCGACGTGTTCGCCCAGGTGCTCTCGACGGGGAACGGCGACAAGCGTGGATTGCTCGTGGACGAGGGCTTCCATTTCTCAGGGCACAACTGCGTGTTCGTTGCTGTCGGAGGGGCCGTCTCCAACGTGGCTGTGGAGGTGAATCACGCCGCCAGCCTCGTCGATTTGTGGGGCGGCTGGCTTGTCGGCGCAACCGCGGAAGCCTTGGAGACGCTTGGCAGCATCCATCTGCATGGAGTTTTCCTCGATTCGCTTCAGCAGTTCGCCTTCGAGCGTGTGCGAAATCCGGCGGCAGCAACCGATGGGATGAACGCCAGGACGTGGTGTGGCGAGAACGAGATCGTCGTGGATGCCACGTATGGCGACGATACGACGGGAGCACGCGAGGGCCCGCCCTACGCCACGTTGCAGGCAGCGCTCGCGGATCCCGGACTCGTTTCGGGTGACGTGGTGCGGTTGACGCCCGGTACGCATGCCGTGACGGGGAACATCCCGATTCCTTCGGGTGTGACGATCCGGGGTGCAGGCACCGAACGCACGACCGTTCTTGCACTGAATCTCAACATCCCGGACTTTGTGCTCTTCACGATGGGCACTTATTCGGTGCTGGAGGATCTGTCCGTCGTCGTCAACAGCAATGTCAACCAGAACTACGTCTGCATCGACTTCCCCAATGTCACGGCGGAAACGGCCGTGTGCAGGCACGTTCGTGTGCTTGCCCTGAAGGACATGCTTGTCGGGGCGTCCACGGTGATCGGCGTGCATCATTCCGGCATCGCTGCGCCTGCTGTCGAGCACTTCGCGCTGGATCAGTGCGAAGTCTACGCTTACGAGCATGGCGGAGGCACGGCCGTTGGTCTGTACGGAGACACGGCGGGCACGCTGCGTGCGCGCAACTGTACGTTCTTCGGGGAGAGCGCTGGCGCGGATACCTGCTACGGTGTCCAGTCGAATCACGCCAATGCGATTCTGGATCTGCATGTTTGCTCCGCACGCGGGCTATCCGGAGGAGGTGTTCAGGCGGATCTGCAACAGACCCTGGGGAGCATCACGTTTCGCCCCGTGTTCAAGGGTACAACCTCGGCGCTGTGCGTGGAAAATCCGGTCGAACCCACGGCGGCCGTGAACGCCCGCGTCTGGTGTGGGAACAACACGTTGCGGGTGGATCCGGACTTCGGAATCACGGCAGTCGCTGGCGCGGCTCGGGAGGGCCCGGCTTTCAGCACGTTCGAGGAAGCGTTGGCAGCTGCAGCAGCAGGCGATACGATTCTGCTTTCTCCGGGAACCCATGCGGTTGCCGCCGCCTTCGTGCTGCCCGCATCTGTGCATGTCGTGGGAGCGGGTCAGGATCTCTCGACGTTGGCCGTCGCTGGGGGCGACATCGACGTGACCGCCTGCACGATGGGTGACTCGTCCTCGCTGGAAAGGCTGACGCTCAAGCTTCTGTCGATCAAGCATCACACCTACAAGGGAGTGGAATTCGGGGGAACGACAGGGACGACCGCGTGGCTCGACAACGTCTATGTGTGGGTGCTCAACAGCGCAGCGGGTGTAGGCGTCAGCAACGTCTACGGCATTCACCATTCGGGGACCGGCGTGCCTTCGGATCATGTCGCTGTGCGCAACAGCCATGTGCGCGTGCATTCCGTGGGTACAGGCAACAAGCGGGCCCTTCTGTCGGATGGAGGGGGCACGATTCTCTGCCAGAACACGAATCTCAAGGCGTTGGGCGGCACGGGCTCGCGTGTGGCCTGCGAGACGAATCACGCAACAAGTGCCGTGGGATTCGTGTCCGGAAGTCTGGAGGGAGAGTCCTCGGACGTGCTGCGCACGCTGGGTGAAATCGACCTGAACGACACGCGAATCGTGTCCGGTACGGCGGGCAACCTCGGGTTCACGGGAAGCCGGGTGACGACACTCCAATGGACGTGTGCGGGGGCGCCCGCAGCGGGGTTCTCGACGTGGCTCCGGACGTTGCCCTACATCGGGGCCGCTGTTGCGGCGGAGGACGACACCTGCCGTCTCTACGCGCGTCGTGGCGGTGTGGGCATCCGCATGACGGTGCGTGCCGTGACTGCTCCAGGCGGGGCGGTCTCGGATGTATTCACGCTGTACGTCAACGGCGTTTCTACGGGGCTGAACGTGGTGCTGACAGGGGCGGCGACAACTGCCACGAACTACGCCGTCAGCGGGAACATCGCCCCGAGCGCGGAGCTTTCCGTGGTGGCTACGGTTGACGGGGCCAGCGTCGTCTCGGACGTGGCGGTCGAGGTTGACGTATACTGGTCCTAGGAGGTTCGGATGCGTCGATTGCTGCTCTCTCTGTTGTTGGTTTCGGGCGCATTCCTGTGGGCGTGGCGTGCAGAGCCCGCTCCCGTCGTCCCGATTCTCCCGACGACTCGCGGAGGGACGGGTACGGGGAGTATGCCGGCATGCGGTGCGGGGGCCGTGCTGACTCGTTCCGGAAGCACATGGTCCTGCACGAGCAGCGTCACGACTGCGAGTACGCTGTCAGGAGTCCTGGGCACCTCGTTGGGAGGCACTGGTACGTCCACGTTGCCCGTATGTTCGTCAGGGCAGGCCATCGGCTACGACGGCGGCTGGGGGTGCATTCCCGCGTCGGCCGGGAAGGCGTATCTGCCGCTCGCAGCGAACGGCGTGCTGACGAATTCCACGGCAACAGTGGTAGGCGGGGCCTGGATCGACTTCTCGCAGTATTCGACGCTGACCTGCAGGTTCGAGTTCTCAGGCAGCACGACGGACACGAATGCTGTGCTCTCGGCGCAGTTATACGATCTGACCGACCTGGACGGCGGCACGCCTCTCTCGGTCTCGTCGCTGGCAACGTTGAAAGCCGTGAGCGGCACCTTGTCGCTCCCGCAGACGGGAAAGCAATACGAGGTGCGGGCCTGGCTTGCCGACGCAGGTCCGACCAGCACGGGCAACCTTCTGACCGCCATGATCCGGTGCGAGTGAGGCTACGATGCTGCGACGACTTCTCTTTGCGGTGCTCCTGCTGGCTGCGTGGCCTTTGCACGCGGCGGAACTGACCTGGACGACGCTGCCCAACGTCGCGATGAGCACGGCGGATGCCGCGACGGCACAGAAGAACACGCTGTGGGCTCTCGCCGCATCGCTTGCGGGAAACACGTCCGCCGGGTACTGGGACGGAACGCCGGCGCCTCCGGGTTCGGGGTTCTGGTCCCATTGTGGTTCTGGCGATGGCGGTGGCAACGTCACGACTCCTGCGGCCGACTGCTCGGGCACTGATCGCTGGTCGGCGTCGGCCTCGGGAACGTTCAACGTGTCGAAGATCGTGGCTGCGGCGGAAGGTGTGGCGCACTCTTGGTACGTATTGCGCAGCCCCGGCAATTTCGGAGGACTCGGCGGCGGCGTCTACTTCTACTTCACGGTCAACGTGGTTTCCGCGACGGCTCCGACAATCTGGCTCGCGAAAACACTTCCGACGGGAGGTACGAATACGGCCCGGCCAACGAGCACGGACGAGGTTCAGCTCAACACGGTAGGTCTTGACGCGACCTGGGCTTCGTCGTCGCAGTATCGGATCCATCTGAGCACCGCCACTGCCGGCGACTGGTGGTTCCTCACGTCGCGGGACACGGCGGCGAACTTCTACCAGGTGATCGGCGTCACCGCACTCAAGGACACCAAGAGCGGCGACCTCTTCCCCGTGGTCGGGGCATCGAGCAGCAACTACTGGACATGCCTGAGCTGGGATTTCGCCAAAGTATTGTGCTCCGGCACCACCACAACCGTCAAAGGCAGAAGCAGATTAAATGCCGCAAATGTCAATTATACGGTCGTCCCCTCTCTCTACATTCAAAGCACCAGCAGTTTTTGTGACCTGCTTGGACATGTGCAGAGCCCCGACGGCTCGGCGTGCGCCTTAAGCTACAAGCTGCCGGGGTCGAGTCTGGCGGGCGCGGATGCCGAAGATTCCCGATACGTCGATTTCCCGATGTACATGGTGGCGAATACGGTAGGCTATGTTTCCTTGCGCGGCCGCTTTGCGGACCTGCGCTGGGCGCCGACGCTGTCCAACCTGACCGTGGCGCCTTCGACACCAAACTACACGGCGGTCGTTTACGGAACGGCTTATGGAGCAAAAACGTGGTTCCCTTGGGTGACATCGGAGGTGCCAACGCCGTGATCAGATTCCTCGTCCTGCTACTTCTGTTCGCTGCTCCTCTGCCGCTCCTGGCAACGGCGGTGGATCGAGTCGAACTTCCCGTGCCGCAGGCGCTCGCACCGACCGCACAAGGCGGACATCCTGTCGCTTTGAACGGCCGGTATTCCGTGCCGTTCTCCCGTCCGATCCACTATTGGATGCGTGCGAGGTGCGACGCTGCATGGATCGCTTGGCGTGTCGACGGCGCACCCGACCCGACGGGAGCACAGAGCGGCTGCGGGGGCGCGCTGACCCAGGTGGTCGTGTCGCAGGTGGTGCGGTGATGTTCGCGACGTTGCTCACGCAGAATATGACTATTGGCAGTTCCTCCATCGTGCTGCCCTGGCGCGTACCGGACTACGATTCGAATCTCCCCCTCGGCGCGATTGCGCCACTGCAATCGGCACTCCCGCCGCCGCACAAATACCGTACCTCCAGGCACTTCGTGGTGGTCCTGCCACAGCCTGTCCAGCCCAAGTCCGCCATCGTCGCCCGGCGCCCTCGGCGCGACCGGACGCCGCCGGGCTTTCGCACTGCACGCCGCTGGCGCTCGCGGTGGATCTCGGGAGGTGCTGCATGAGCACGTCCCCTTCGATAATCGCCGCGCAGATCGCCGCCGACAGGGCGCGCGATCTGGCGGGCTGGTCCGACGCACAGGTGCGCTCGTGGGCGGCACAGCTCGTGATGGCCGGCCGCGCGGAGGTGCAGGAGCTGCTTCGCCGGTGGGATGCAGCGCAGTCCGAGGTTGATCGCCTGCGCGTGCTGTTGGCTGACCGGGGGATCGAGGTGGGACCATGACGCTGGATCTTGTCGGAATCGTGGAAAACGGGGGTACGCGGGGCCGAAACGTGCCCGCAGCCGCGGGACGCGAGATTCGTCTTCCGAAGGGAGAACTTCTAACGATTCATCTGGATGTCGTCTACGCAACCGGCGCCCCGGTCGAATTGGCGACCAAGACCGTCACGCTGACTGTGAGACGTACCCCCGGCGGGGAGAAACTGGTGCAGGCGGTTGCTGCGGGACTCGGCCGGGGAATCTGCACGATCACAGTGCCGGCAACATCCACACAGGCGAAAGACACGGGGACCTACCTGTACGACGTGTGGATCGACTTCGGGCAGGGCCAGATCGAGCGCATCGTTCCTCTCCGACCATTCGTGCTGTTGCCCTCCATGCTGGCGAGCGCCTGACCGATGCGAGTGAACAGCGACTATCTCCTCGTGGCGGAAACAGACGAGGATCCCCACGTCTTCCTGATGCACACGGAGCGCACATCGCGCTTGGCGGGGAAGCCGGCGGGAGTCGTGTGGCATTGGACAGCCGGAGACTACGGGCCGGACATTGGGCACGGAGACAGCGAGGCTCTTTGTCGGAGCATCGAGAAGCGGCCGCCGGCCTCGGCTCTAGGGGGCAGTTGGCATTTTCTCATTGATCGCGATGGCAGCGTGTTCCAGTGCGCTCCGCTCAATGTAGGAACGTGGCACGTTGGCGCACCCGGAGTGATTGCCGGACGCCCTGTCCACAACATCAATCGCTGCACGGTGGGGATCGAACTAGAGAACGCCGGGCGGCTCAAAGAGAGCGGGGGGCGATACTACGCTTGGCCGTACTGGCGCAGAGGGCCGGGAGGTGGCTTGGATTCCCGGCTGGGCCCGAATCCACATTTCGAGGTTCCGCGGGAGCGCGTCATGCGCATCGCTCGGCCAACGGCGGATGGGATTGTTGCCGGTGGTCTGTTCGACGCTTTTGATGCGCGTCAAGTGGCTTCTGCCGAGTGTGTTCTGCGTGCGCTTGTCCCTTACTTCGGATGGACACAGGATGTGTGTGCCTACGGGCACTACCAGTTCGCCTACAAGAGCATCGGGAAAGAAGATCCTGCCGCTTGGTTGACGCTGCACCTGCCCGGAATTCTCTCTCGCGTGTTCGGAGCGGTTCAACCGACGCCCGGGCCGGCTTGACAACCCGGATCTGTCCGTTCACCGAACGTTGACACCGTACAGGGCTTGCCGCAGCATGGTGCAGGTTGTCTGCGGCGGTAGACGCAGCCTGGAGTCTGCGCTCGATGGCTGACGAATCCCCGACAGTTCCGAGCGAGCCTGTTACGGCGCCAATGGCGCGGTTGCCCTCCTCAGAGCGGGGGGCATGGTCGCGTTATCTCCTCTCTGGATTCGTCGGGCTTGTGCTCGCCGCAGTGGGGTGGGGCTCGAATTCGATGGCCTACGGCATGAACCAGACGATGCTCAGGGACAAGGTGGCGGGGCTTGAGCTGCGCGTGACCGCGCACGACGCCCGTCTTCTGCGCAACGAGCAGCTTCTCGCATCGTGGGTGCTTTGTACCAAGGATCAGGACCAGAAAGCTTGCCGGGATCTGCTCTCGGCCATCGGTGGGCCCTGACAGGGCATACCAGGAGGAATGAAGATGCGTGGGTATCTGAACGGGATCGTGCTGGGGGTCTTGTTCGCGGCGGGAGGGGTCGTGACTGCCAACATTCCCGTCCGATCTCCGAGCACGCTGGCTGCCATGGCCTCCGTCGGGGTCATGGAGTTGGGGCATGTCGCGCGGGCGCAGGAAACGGCGCCTGTGGCTACGGCAGGAGGAGTGCTCGCGGCTTCGCCTCTCGTATCCGCCGAGGTTGCCACCCCGCTTCCGGCGACGACGCCTGCCCCGGCAACCGCGACGACCGCTGCCGCGGTACCGCTCGATCCCAGTGAGGATCCGGCCCGCTTTCTCGGGCTCGTGTTCACAGGCATACGTGACCGGGACTGGAGCTATCTGCTTGGGCTCGCTTTGTGCGGGTTGCTGTGGGCTTTGCGCAAGTGGGGAAAGCAGATTGCGTTTCTGCACAGCGATCCCGGCGGGGTGCTGCTCGCGTTCGGCCTGCCTGTCATGACCATGTTGGCACTCGCACTCTCGACACAGGGAGCTACGTTGAGTTGGCCACTTCTATTCGCAGCGCTCAAGGTCGGCATGTCTGGCATCACGGCTTTCACGGTGATCAAAAAGCTCGTCGTGCCTTTCCTGCGCTGGCTTGCGGACAAGTACCCGGGGGTCGCCGGCTGGATCGGCTGGATCTGCGACAAGCTCGCTCTCATCGGACCGCAGGACACGAAACCGCGGATGGGATTCGCCCGACGTGGGCTTCTCGTTTCTCTCCTGCTTCTGGCTGGTGGTGTGGCCTGTCTTGCCGTGTGGGCCAAAGAGAGTCGTGCTGCCACGCCGGTGTTCGGGCAACCGTTCATCCGTTCGGGCAAGATCACGCTGGCTGCGACAACCGCCACAGCCGTTCCTTCCGCCTGTGTGACGGGCCGCACGCAGATCAAGGTGGCAAATCGCTCCGGGGCCGACGTGTTCCTGGGACCATCGGGGGTTTCCAACATGACAGGACTTCCCCAAGCCAACAACGTCGTGGAGACCTATGAAGTGAGTTGTCAGGGCCTCGGTTCCCCGGGGATGCTCTACGCCTACTCGGTCGGCGGAGGGGATGTCTACTTCATGGAATTGAAGTAGACAGACGGAGGGGACGACATGGCCGCTCTTGTCGGCGCCTGTGTGTTGCTTGCGCTGTCCTGCGGGGCCGCCATCTACTTCTACAGAGCCGCCGGAAGGGAGCGCGACGGGCGCACGGCAGCGGAAGCCGAAGCAACCCGTGCGCATGCCGCCCTGGTACAAGTGCAGGCAGTTTTGCGGGCGGCACAGATCGACGCGGATCTGGCGACAAAGGGCCGTGCGTCTGCCGAGGTGGATCTGCAGATGGTCCGGCGGAAGGCACAGGACGAATTGCACGTCGTCTGGACGATGCTCTACGAAGAAAGGGCGCGGAATGCGGGAGAACCTGCGAAACCTGGTGCTGTGCTCGATGCTCTGGACCGGATGCTGTCTGGCGCGTCCCTGCCCGGCGGCACCGAATCCTCGTCCGATTTCGGTCCCGTGCAGCATGCAACCATCACCGCCGACGCGCCGACTACTGCTGCCCCCTCCCCCACCTCCGTGCAGGGCACAACGCGCCGGAGTTGAGCGGGGTTGCCCGCAGGGTTGGGCCTGTTACGACGAGTTCGAGTCGGCGCGGTTGCTGGGGTGCCTGGAGAACCACAGAGACTACGCAAGTGCTGTCATGCGTGGGGTGTCGGATGAATTTCCCTAGGACTACCACGCGCCTGACAAGCGGCGTGTACGTCGGTGCCCGTGTGCCGAGAATGTTCTGTCGTCGTCCGGAAGCTGCTTCTTCGGCACAATGCCCGCTGCATTCAGAACACGTTTCACGGCATCACTTTTCACACTGAAGCGCTCGGCTAGGACGGACAAGGGCAAAGATCGCCCGGTCTCGTTGTCGAGATTGTCCTGCCAGACCCGCACGATCCTGGTGGCAATTTCCGCACTCACTTTCGTTCTGTGCAGATCCAGCGGAGCAAGTTCCGCGTCTCTTGCCGTAGCTGTTCCGGCCGCAACCTTTGCGAGCAGGGCGGTTCCGGAGAGCCTGTTTCGCTTTCTTCGATCCATGCTCATGTTCTCTCCAGCAGCACCCGCACGGTGGCGAGCAGCCGCATCGCGAGGGCGCGGCGGGCTTCCTGTTCGGTCAGTCCATGCGTCTCCGTGCCGGCCGGATCGTCGTCCAGCCGGGCATATCCGATGCCCTCACCCCCACCCCCCGAGACGACACTCAGCGGCTCTGCACCGACCGATGCGTCCTCGCGCTCCAGGAGTGCGGCGGCTCGCGCCAACACGGCCGCGACGCAGCACGGTCCGTCGCCGGGGCAGTCCGCGTGCTCGCGTTGCCCGTCGCACAGTTCCGCGACCTGCCTGGCTGGGTCCGCCAGATCGCACAGCCTCTCCGCGTCCGTCATGGCATCCATCCTTCCGGCGGCGTCCAGCCGGCCTCCAGCGCTTTCTTCGCCCATGCAGGTATCCTGCCCGGCGGTTTCGGGAACGTTCCGTGCCACCCACAGTGCCAGCAGACCGCGGCATGGCACGGCTTCGCAAGCGTTGCACCGTGCTCGTTGTCGTCTTCGTCTTCGACACATTCGCAACATTCGCAGACGAAGCCCAAGCAGCGGTCGGGACTGTGCAGACGAGAGATCATGTCTCGGCACTCGTTCCGACCGTGCTCGCTCGGCGTCGCACCGCACTTCGGGCAAGCCCACTTCGTCTCCTTCATGTTTCCTCCGGCCCGAGCAGCTACCTCGTCGGGTATCAGGGTCACCGCGGCGATCTTGCTGCATCGCCCCACGTCCACATCGGCAGGGCAGCGTCGGACGCCTACCGCCCACCTCCGCACCCGGAATGTCGCTTGGCCCAAGGGCAGGGCAACCGCTCTCCGCAGCGGTCGCACTCAGCGTAGACGGGGGCGTAGACCTCGCGAACGGTCCAGCCGTCCCCGAACGACGCACCGCCCCGGATCGGCATCGGCAGGATCACTACCCATTCGGCCGCACCCGCTGGGTGCGGGCGCACGACGCTTGCCTGCTGCCAGCCGCTCACGGCGTCACCGCCCCGCGCGCGCAACGGAAACCCAGGAGGTTGACCCAGCGCCCAGGGTCGACCCCGCCGCGGAGCGAGGCCCGCACGACCCCGGCGCTGATGCCCCAGCTCCCGCCGCGGACCACGCGGTTCATCGAGCCAGCGTCCCACGGATCCCAGCACCATTCCCACACGTTTCCGAGCATGTCGTACAGACCCCATACGTTCGGGGTCTTCTGCCCGACCGGGTGCGTGGTGCCGTCGGAATTGCCGTCCCACCACGCAATTTCGTCGAGAGGGCCGTAGGGATCCACCGTTCCACCGGCGAGACAAGCGCGTTCCCATTCCGATTCGGTCGGCAATCTCCATCCGTCTGCGGCGCGGTCCCACTCGACGTGCGTTTCGTCGTAGTCGTAGACCGACCGCAGATTGTCCCGCTCGCTCCGCGCGTTGCAGTACGCAACGGCGGCCCACCAGGACACCTGTTCGACAGGCAGGTCGTCGCCATGGAAGTGCGACGGGTCTGTGCCCATGAGCGTGCGCCAGTCGGCTTGCGTCACGGGCACCGCGTCCATGACGAGCCCGTCGGGCAGCGTCACGGGTGCGAAGCCCATCTGCGGCGCTCGCACCGGACGCGGGAGGACGCCTGCCTCGCGGAGCAGCGCACGGGCGGCGCCCAGCGCCTTGACGGCGCTCGTGTCCAACACCAAGCCGTCCGCATCGTGGACGTGTTCGAGCGCCGCGACCATCTCCGCCAGCAGTTCCAGTTCGCGGTTCACGACTCCTCCTTCTCCGCGCCCGGCGGCAGCGGCAACCCGCGGATCGCGGCCGCGAGGCCGCAGTCGCACTGCACGGCGAGCTTCTCCGCCTCGTGCCGCATCGCCAGCGCTCCGTCGCGCAGGCCGCGGGCGTAAGCTGTCGAGCACGCCGGGCCAACCCA
>Ga0172369_10003439_pt1 | contig 20852 bp, 19 predicted proteins | sample LakKiv25m_FD_114539 | JGI IMG/M metagenome (GOLD analysis project Ga0172369, IMG submission 114539) | Freshwater microbial communities from Kabuno Bay, South-Kivu, Congo - kab_022012_11.25m | ecosystem: Environmental > Aquatic > Freshwater > Lake | place: Democratic Republic of the Congo...
CGGCCATCGCCGCGGACGCGTACGTGTCGAGGTCCTTGCACGGCACATTGAGCGTCTGGCACTGGCCGGTTTTGCACACGCCGATTTGCTGCTTGAAGTCGGCACAGGGTCCCGGGCACGACGCCTTGCAGCCGGCCTTTGTGAACAAAGCCACCAGATCATTCAGCGTGTTGTAGTCGAACGAGGCGGCACTGACCCGCGCTTGACACTCGCAGCCCAAGCTAGAGCTGACGGGCATGATGCACTCAAAAGGCGAAGTGCACGCCAACGCCTTGGTCTTGGCAGTCACGAAATCGGTGAAGGTCTTGACGCAAGGATCCACGGTGGCGTCGGGCTTTGCCGCAACATCGGCCGTGACGTCGCCGACATCGGGCTTGGGTGCGGCATCCTGCGCGGTGTCGGTCTTGGCGGGCACGTCGGCGACGGGCAGAACATCGACGATCTTGACAACATCCGGCGCGGGTTGGACATCTGGCGCCGCGGCGTCCGGCTCGGTCGATGCGTCGCCCGCGACCTCGGCGTCGTCGCCCAGCTCGCCGATCGCGAGATCGATCGCGCTGTTGATGTCTGGCAGTGCCGCGCCGACGACCTTGGCATCCGTTCCATCGGAACACGCCGTCGTCAGCGCCACTGCACACGCAATCCCTGCAAAACGAAAGAACATCTGCTTCATCCCTACCTCACTTGCCTGCCGCGCGAGAGCCTTGCGGGTCACACCATTCGCCCGATGCTCTGCGCTTTGGCTTCATACGCGCGTCCGAGGCCGAGCGCCACCGCTTCCTCACACAAGACCAGGGCTTGTTCGAAATCGCCGCCGTCGACCGCCGCGGCGATGCCGCGCTCGAAGCAACGAATCTCAGGCAGATACGCCTTGCACTCGCGTTCCGCGTCTTCCTGGGCGAACGGCAGGTAGCGGCGCGCCAACGCGACGGCTTCGTCGCGGCGCTCGTGCGCACCCGAGCGTGCGCACGCCTCTGCGAGAAGATCATAGACAAAGAATTTCGAAGCGTTGGGCAGGCTCCTGTTGCCGTCGATCACGCGCTCCAGGTATTTGCGCGCCTGATCTGGACCATCCAGCGCCGCGACGCGGTGGCCCTCCAGAAGATCCGCCAGAATCTCGTTGGGCCGCTTGCGACAGGGATCGGTTCGTTTGCTCACAAGCACTCCATCCGTCTCGGTTTCCCGTGCGCGTCCATCCAAGGTAGCGGCACAGCCGGGCGACGGCAAGTCGCCTACACGCTTGCACCGAATCGTTCGCCCGGGCGCAGAAATCGCCACTTTCCTTCAGCCAGCTTGCCGAGCCGCACGCCGCCGATCCGCACCCGTTTGAGGCCCAGCACGCGCAGCCCGACAGCTTCGCACATGCGCCGAATCTGACGCTTTTTCCCTTCACGCAATACGAACCGCAGTTGGTCGTGGTTGAGCCACTCGACCTGTGCGGGTCTGAGCGCCTTGCCATCGAGACACAGCCCGTGGCGCAACCGTTGCACCGCATCGGCCGCCGGATCGCCCTCGACGCGCACGAGATATTCCTTTTCCATGTCGCTGGTTTCGCCGATCAGCTGGCGCGCGATTCGGCCATCCTGGGTGAACACCAACAGACCTTTGGACTCGATATCGAGGCGGCCCGCCGCGCTCAAGCCGCGCAGGTGTTCCGGCCGCAGCGCCGGCCCTGGAAACGCCCCATCCTGGTTCTGCGGCACGATCAGTTCGCGTGCCTCGCGGTAGCCCTTCTCCGGCTGCGTTGAGACAAAGCCTACGGGTTTGTTCAGCAAGATCGTGACGCGACCGTCCTGCTCCTGCTGCGCGCGACCATCGAGCGTGATGGTCTGCGACGGCAAGACCTTGGAGCCGAGTTGATCGACCACGACGCCGCCGACGCGCACGAGGCCCTGCGCAATATAGACGTCCGCCTCGCGTCGCGAGCAAAAGCCACGTTCGGACAGCAACTTGGATAGGCGGACGGGCTCTTCGGTCATCGCTCACTCGGCGGCGCAGCAGGGAGGGGCACCTGCGCACGCAGGGTAGGCGCGCCAAGCTGCCGCCGCAAGTTGGCCTTCAGCATGCGGCTCGTGTTCTGCGAAGTGTGGTAAAGATTCAAGTCCGGTGGAGAATCCCTGTCCGGTTCGCCCGACTGAGAGGGGGCTGCAGTCGGGCGAACCGGCGGGTCTGCCGCTGGGGGAGGCAGTTTCGTGCGGCCGGAGGGGGTGGCCGCGCGAAGGGTGGACGCGGCAAGCCGCATCCGCGTCGTAGCGAAAGCAAGGAGAATGCCAACTGCGAACGAAATCGGCAATGGCCTGACAATACAAACGATATCCATGCGCCCTGCCAGGACTGGCGATGCCTGTCGGCGCGCAAGTGAGACAGTGTCTGTCTCAAGATGTGTCTCAGTGTCTCACAAGTGTCTCATTTGAGACAGCGTCGCCCGCCGTGGCATTTCGAGCGGTGGAACATGGACTTGCACACGGCACCATGACGGCCGACGCTGCAACGGCTACACTTCCGCTGACACACGCGCGAGGAACACAACATGCCCCTTGCCCTTGAAGGCTTGAGAATCCTGGACTTGACGACGCTCTACCCCGGCCCGATGGCGACGGTGATGTTGGCGGACCTCGGCGCGGATGTGTTGCGGGTCGAGGCGCCGGATCGGCCAGACCTGCTGCGGTACATGCCGCCCTACGACGCCTCGGGGGAGGGGGCGACGTACCGCATGGCGAACCGCAACAAGCGTTCGATCGCGCTCAATCTCAAGACAGCGGGCGGGGTTGCGGTGATGAAGGCCCTGGTCCAACAGTACGACATCGTGATCGAGCAGTTTCGGCCCGGGGTGCTGGACCGCTTGGGCGTGGGCTACGATGCCTTGCGTGCTGTGCAGCCGCGCCTCATCTGGTGTGCCATCAGCAGCTACGGCCAGACGGGACCGTGGCGCGATCGACCTGGGCATGACATCAATTTCATGGCGCTTTCCGGCATCGCCAGCCACACCGGGCGCCCCGAGAGCGGCCCCGTGCTGTCCAACGCGCTCATCGGCGATGTCGGCGGCGGCAGCTTTGGCGCCATCACGGGCATTTTGGCTGCAGTCATCTACCGCATGAACACCGGCGCGGGCCAATTCGTCGATATCAGCATGGGAGACGGAGCCTTGTGGATGAACGGCATGGCAGTGGCCGGCGCACTGGCTGGCAACCACGAACTGCATCGGGGAGCGGGTCCGCTCAACGGCGGCTCGGCGTATGACTACTACCGCTGCCGCGACGGCGGATGGCTCGCGGTTGGTGCCTTGGAGCCCAAGTTCTGGAATATGTTCTGTTCTGCCATCGGTCACCCGGAACTCGAGGATCACGATGCCGCAGACGCTCAGGATGCTGCCGCGCTCAAGGCGCGCATCGCCGACGCCATCGCGCAGCGCGATCTGGTCGATTGGGAAGGTGTTTTTTCCGGAGTTGCGTGTTGTGTCGATGCCGTCCGGTCGACGCGCGAGGCGATGATGCATCCGCAGTACGCTGCGCGGCAGATGGTGGTCGATGTGCCGCTGCCAGAAGGCGGCACGCAGCGTCAACTTGGCAATCCGATTCACTTGAGTGCGTGTCCACCGCGCTATGACGGCGCGTCTTGCTCGCTGGGTGCGCACACACGCGAGGTGCTGCGCGAAATCGGCTTTGGCGATACGGAGATCGAAGCATTGCGCACCGGCGGCGCCCTTGGGTGACCGCGCCCGTACGCGCAGGCGATTCCGTGCTACATTGACGACGAACCTGGGAGTGGAGGCGCGTCATGCGGGCTCGTTCGGTGCACGCGGCGATGGTGTGGCTGGCGCTGATGATCGCGGGATGCGGCGGTTTGACGCCCGTGCGGCGCCCGATCCAGGTGCATCTGGAGGCGGATCAATACGGTCCCGGTGCCATGACGATGCAGCAGCTCTGTCAGCCAGGGCTGTGCTATGTGGGCCAGCAGGTCTACCTCGACGAGCGCGACGTGCGGGGTGCGATGCTGCAGGAAGGCGAGACGCAAGGCTCACTTGTGCTGGAATTCACCGACGACGGCGCGCGCAAGCTCAAGCTCGTGACGCGTTCGAACGCAGGGCGGCGTCTGGCGGTGGTCCAGGACGGCAAGGTCCTGGCGCTGATGATGATTCGCGCAGAAATCTCAGGCGGCAAGGCTGAGTTGACTGGTGCGGCCTCTGATCTGCGCCGCGTGTTCGAATCGTTGACCGAGCCCGTGCGCCAACCGCCGGCGCCCTAGGCAGGCAAAGGAACATGCCATGCAACCTGTTGCATTCGTTGCTGGAGCTACGGGGTTCGTCGGACAGGCACTGGTGCACGCCTTGCGTGTCAAGGACATCAAGACGGTTGCGCATGTGCGGCCGGACTCCACCAGACTTGCGGAGTGGACGAGCCGCTTCGCGGCCATCGCCGCGCAAGTAGACAGTTCGCCTTGGCAATTGACCGCGCTGACAGAATCGCTGCAGCGCCACCATGTGACCCACGTCTTTTGTCTGGTCGGCACGACGCGCAAGCGCAAAGCACTGGCGGCGCGGCCGGAGGCAGAGACGTATGAAACCGTGGACTTCGGCCTGACGCGGATGCTGGTCGATGCGGCACAAGCCGCCGGAAGTGTGCAGCGCTTCCTATACCTGTCCTCGGCCGGCACCCGTGAGGGCGCCAAGGGCGCCTACTTGCAGGCGCGCTGGAAGGCAGAGCAGGCGGTGCGGGCAGGGAAGGTTCCCTTTACGATTGTCAGACCTTCCATGATAGTGGGGGATCGCGAGGAGCAGCGGCCCCTCGAACTGGCGGGCGCGAAGCTCGCAGACGGCGCGCTGCGGTTCATCGGTGCGGTAGGCGGCTCGCACCTGCGCGATCGCTACCTCTCGACCGATGACAAGACGCTGGCGGCGGCGCTCGTGCGCTACTGTTTGGATCCGCTGGCTGCCGCAAGCGTGGTGGAATCAGAGCATCTGCGGTGAGTTGCCGCGCATGATGACGACACTACTGTCTCTGGAAATCGCCGCCTGGGCCGTGGTGCTGCCGATCCTGGTCGTCGCGACGTGCCAAGTCTGGCGCCGCGATCCGGGCGAGCGTGCCGACCGCGTCTGGGCGCTTTTCGCCTTTGGTCTTGGCCTGGTCGCCCGGCTTGCGGTGCCGGCCATGCCAAGTGACGTGCGGCCCGACGTCGGTTTGGGTCCTCTCGCCCTGGCGCCCTTCAGCAGATTCTCGGCCATCAAGATCATTGTGTGGCGAGTGGTCCGCTGGTTCGGCGGATCTCAGCTCGCAACGCCGTGGGACCGATTCGTGCTCCTTGATGTGTTTGCAGCAAGTTTCGCTGTGCTCGCCGTCTTTCGCTTCGCCCGGCGCAGCCACGGCGACCGGACCACTGCATTCGCGGCGGCCCTGCTCGTCGCGCTCAGTCCCGCAGCCATCCGCTTTTCTGCCAGCGAAAGTCCCTCGGTTCTGGCCATGCTGTTTCTCGCACTGGCGCTGGATTCCTGGTCCCTCGCCGCCCGCAGTCGCGAGCGCCTGCCTCTCGTGGTTGCCGTCGGTTGGTTTGCGGCCCTGGCCGAGATTCGCGCGGAAGGACCATTCTACGCCCTGGGCGGTGTACTGTTCCTGATTCCCGTGTCTGCACCCCTTGTTCGGCGGCATTGGCGCCTGCTGGCCAGCGCCGCGGCCGCGGCGGCCACGCTGACCACTGCGAGGCTGCTGCTGGATTTCGACGCGTCCGTGGCCTCCGACGTCGCCCCGCCTGTGAATTTGCCCCAGCTGCTCTGGAAGTTCGCCGTGCTGCCCTTCAGCGTGTTCACCGGCCCGCTTTGGGGGGCGATGTGCCTGGCGGCGCTCACCGTGCACGCATGGCGCGACCGCAGCCTGTTGGCATGGAGGATGGCCGGGCTGCTCACCGCGACCTGGGTACTTATCAATGGATTCAACCTATTTGGCATCGATCACGCGACGAACGTGCGCTACTACCTGCCAGCCCTGGTTCTGGCTGCGACGCCCATCGCCCGCGGCCTGAGTCTGATGATCGCGCAATGGACCGCGCCTGTTGCGCGATGGCGGGCGGCGGTGGTGCTGGTGGCCGTGCTTGTCGCACCGGGAGGGACCTGGGGACTGCTGCGAACCAGTTGGGCGGCGCAGGCAGAATTCGCCTTCCTACGAGCCCAGTTGCCAACAATTCCGAACGATTGCCTGATCCTGACCCGGGCCATGGGCGAGCGCAAGCTCGGCGCGCTCGAAGTCGGTGAAAGTCTGTCGCAGGCATTCGGCCGCGGCCACCGCTGGCTACTACTGCGCGACCCGGGTCCGCCCGCGCGGCCCGCCACGCCGACCTCGGCGTGCAGCGTCTACTACCGCGGTGGCCGCTGTGCGCTGGCCCGCTGGGCCATGGAAGACAGCGCCGCGCCTGACGATTGCCGTGAGCTGGAGAGCGGATGGAAGATGACCGCGCTGTCGGGGGCTTGGATCGACGGCGAACCCATCGTGTCCGAGACCTTCCGAACCCGTCCCTATCGCGTCGGCTTTTTCCGCGTCGAGCCAATCGACGCAACAGCGGCGCGGTAGGTCGGCTTGCCTGACTTTGCCGCTACTTGAGTGCCACGCCGCCCGGATAGCTGTAGCTCACATAGTCTGAATAGCCGTAGACAATCAGGCCAATCGGCTTGGATCCGTGTAGCTTGTGCGCGCCTGGCTTGATCGGCAGGCGTGCCACCGACCAGTCGGCTGAGATGGGACTGAAGCTCGACGCGGCGACTGCGCCGCCATCCACTGTCGCGGCTCCGCCTGCCGGCACGATGACGTTGATGTAGTTCGAGCTGTATTTGTCGGGCACCAAGAACACGTAATCTGTCAAGTATTGCTCCGATGCGACGCCGAGCACGAAATCCGGATCGCCCGTCTTGGCATCCGTTGGCTCGGGCATGTTCGGGCACTGTGCGTTCTTGGTGCATGCCAGCGGCGTCTTCTGGCTACTCCAGTACCAGGTGCACACCTTGCCGCCCAGGTAGTTGGCCGTGCACACATCATTGTTGGGATTCGGCGCGTCTGCGGACGCCATGAACTGCCCGACTTCAATGGGATTGTTCGCTGAGATCACGAAATCACCCGACGATTCGAACTCGAACCACTCACCCTGGCCCAGCGGCGGCACCGTGATGGCCTGTCCCTTGTCGTCCAATTGCGGCGGGTCGAGCGTCACGGTCGTCCCTTCCGTGGCCGCCAACACGCGCCAGGCATCCTTCTCCTTGCCGCGCGGCTGCAGCTTGGTGGCCAGGTACTTGGAACCCCAGGAAGAAACCGGAAACAACTGCTCTTCCATGTGGTCGCTGCAGCAGGTCTTGGGGCAGTCGTCGTTCGTGGCGCACGGCCAACCCTGGAATTCGCACTTGCCGGCGACGCAATGGTCGGTGTTGGGCGAATTCGACGCCTCGGAACCGCCGAAGACCGCGATCGCCTTGTCGGCCTTGATGTACGAGCCGGTCGGATCCGCTCCGTTGAAGTTTGTCTCGATGTTCAGGACTTCGCCCTGGTTGAGATCGAACTCGCGCGTCTCGCCCGGGTTCATCGCGGGAATGTTCGGCCCCGGCAAGGTCTTGGCCGACGACACCACCTTGATGTGCGTCTTGTCCGGCTGCGTGGCGACGATCGTCAGGTAGCTCTTGAGTTCATTGTTGCTTTGTTCACGCGTCATGACCCAGTACTCGTTGCCGATACCGTTGGACGGCAGCAGTAGCGAGGCGTCGTTGCTGAACACATCGACATTCGCCAATGGATTGAACTGGTACGCCACGATCGGCTGGTTCGAGCTGATGCGGTACGCATTCTTGTTGACATTCGTGCCATCCTGGTTCAGCGGCGCAATAGGCTTGCCTTTCGCGTCCTTCCACGACGCATCCGGCAGATTGAGGATCTTCAGGCCACCGCCCGGCACCGTGTACGTCACTTTCTGACCCGTGCCCGCAACGACCGTGACCGTCGCTGGCTTGTCCTTGGTATTCGAAATGATGACCGAAAATTGCGCGTTCTGCGCATCGCACATGCCCGATGGGTTGGAGCACGGCACGTAAGCGTTGTCCAAGTCGACCGCCCAGTAGTCGCAACCGACGTTCGTGTTGCTCTTGATGTCGGAGGAGCACGGGTTCAAGCACACGCCGCCCGTGCACGCCCAACCCTGGGCGCCGCAATCCTGGGCGACCTCGAAACCGCTGCCGTCACCCTTGCAGACCATGGCCTTGTCGCCGTCGCAGTTCTTCGTGCCGGGGCTGCAGGCCTGGCATTTCGTGCCGTTGCAGACCTGCTCACCGCTGCATTCCTCGATCAATTGGGTCGCGGTGCCAGCTTCGTTGCACTTGAGCACGGTCTTGCTCTGCGTCTGTCCGGCCGGCGCCTTGCCGCAGAAGGTCTTGCCTGGCTGGCACACGCGGCACTCGGAGTTGATGCAACTTGGCGTTGTGTCTGGGCAAGCCTCCGTGGTGAAGCCCTTGCCGTCTGGATTGCACGTATCGAGGAAGCTGGGGCCGTTGCACTGCTTGCTGCCTGGCAGGCAACTGACTGCGACACACTTGAAATTCTGGCAGTTGTTGGTGGATGCCGCGCAGTGCAGTGGCACGAGGCACTCCACGCATTGGGCGATGGCGATGGCGCAGTAAGGCGTACCTGGCAGGTCCTTGCAGGCGGCATTCTTGGTGCAACTCGGGCCATCATAGCCGTCCTGGCTCCAGGGCGTGTCCAGGTCGACCACGTCGCTGGGGTCACCTGTCGAATCATCGAGAAAGCCGCTGTCGTCTTGGCTTGTAGCGGTCGAATCGTCCGCGAGTTTCGCGTCCTTGCCTTTCGAATCGCTCAGGCCCACCGCGTCGGGGAGGACAAACGACCCAGGGCCGCCACCGCCGCTCGGCTCGCTGCAGGCCGCTGCCGCGAGCGGCGCGAGGCCGAGAACCAGTGCCAGGAGGCGCGACAGAATCGGGTGCGACGTCATGGTCCTCCTTGGCGCAGTGCATCGCCGGACACCCGAGCATACCTGCCACGTGACGCGGCGACAATGCGCTGCGGCGCACGGGCTTCTGCCTGATGTCAGAGCGCTTCGCCGCGGACGTGACTGTGCCGCACGGTGTCAAAGGGCATTCCGGCTCGCAGTGCAGCCTGCGCCGCATCGAGCGCCTCGAAGGCCCCATGTGGCTGCAAGATCGTCATCGCATTGCGGATTTCTGTTTGGAGGTCGACCGCCGCCAGGCCGACTGCGCGGCGCAGTCCGCCCAGCGCCAGTGCGGCGACCCGCAGCTTGCCCTCGATCGTGTGGCCGGCAATGTGCGGCGTGGCCACGTCCGCGGCGGATAGCACCTCGGGCCGCGGGTTGGGCTCGCCGGCAAAGGTGTCGAGCGCGAATCCCCTCAGGAGCTTGTCCCGCCGCGCAATGGACGCCGCGTCCTCGTCTAGCACGCCGCCGCGCGCCGCACCGAGGAGCACCGCGCCGCGCAGCGACTGAATGCGTGATTGATTCAGCAAGTTGGCCGTAGCATGGGGCCCGGTCTGTGTCAGCGGCACATGCAGAGTCAGGGCGTCGAGATCCATGGCGAGGGCGGTGTCCAAGTCGATGGAGACGAAACCGGGCTCCCGCTCTGCCCGCGGCGGGTCGCACAGCAAGATGGTTGCACCTAACTGTTCCAAATGGCTGGCGACGATCGAACCGACAGCGCCGACGCCCACGACGAGAATCCTGCGCCGCGCAAAACTCGCCTGAACCGGAACCAGAACCGGATCAGTCTGCCACAACTGCGCCAGCGCCCATTGCGTCCACTGCGCCACCGCCGCGGCGTTGCCTCCGCGGCCCGTGTGCAGCGCGATACCCCGCGCCGCCAGCGCCGCCTCGTCGATGTGATCGGTACCGGAAGAAAGGGTCGCAACCGCCCGAAGCTGCGGGAGTCGCTCCACTTCCGCCGCGGTCAGCCGTGTCACGGATCGCAACAGCAAGGTCTCGGCCGGATCCGTGGTCAGCCAATCACCGAGCCTGCGCGCAGGATACGTAGCGATATCAAAGCCTTGCAGCCACGATAGCGGTAGCGCCCGCGCCGAGCCGTCCAGCACGCCATCATCGACGAGTAGCCGAACCACCTCTTGCTCCAACGTCGTCTCGCGGTGTAGGGGGCCCGATGGTGCGAGTCCGGCGCAGGAGGGTCAAGCCCAGCGGTCACCGTGCGGCCCTGCCGCTCCGATTTTTTTGCGCGCAGCGCCGGGGTCTGGTACTCCCGGTGTTCCAAGGAGGCCCATGATGCGCCGTTTGCTGCTCGCGTTCGTCTTCGTTGCCCTGTCCTTTGCCTTCGTCCGCCCCGTACAGGCTTTGCCTGAAATCTACGTTGGCGCAGGCGTTCATCAATTCGGAATGCTGGGGTCGACCGCCTCGGCGCATAGCCTCGCCGTGGGGGCCGGTGTGGACGACCTGCTCAAGGGGCTGGGCGTCGGCGTCAATGCCTACGTGCCCGGCGAAAACGTCGTCGTCAACGCAGACTTGCGCTATTCGCTCTTCAAGGTGCCGTTCTTGAGGGTCTACGCTGGCATCGGCGCGGGCACGCAGCGCACGACGAGCAAGATCGCCGCGACGACCGTATCTTCCGCCACCGAGACCTCTGGATGGGGCGCGGTGTTCGAGGGGTTCATCGGCGCCCGCGTCTCGGTCGGCACTTACTTCGCCGGACTCGACATCGGCGCGGCGCGCTGGGCCGACGTCCAGCCCTACGGCACGTTGACGGTCGGCCTGACGCTCTGACGTTCGCGCTTGTGCCAAAATAGTTTGGCACTGTGCCCGTTTACTTCTTCTTCTCCGATCACAAAGCATCACCGATGCGGATTCGCGGCGACTTGTGCGACAATGACTCGATCGAGTCTTTTCGTCACAGGCCCTTGGAGGGTGTATTCACGCCCTCCTACAAGTGCGGTTTTTCTGAGTATGTTTTGCCCGTCAGCGTCTTGAGTGCGAGCACTGCGTCCGCCCGCACCAGCGAGTTCGGGTCACTCAGCGCCTTTTCCAGCGCTGGTACCGCAGACTTCGCGCCGATGCGCCGCAGCGCCGTGATGCAGCGCATGCGCACCCATGTCTCGCTGTCGGTCATGCCCGCTACCAGGGCATCCGTCGCGCTGCGCTCCTCCTGGGCGCCCAGTGCATACGCGGCATTGGCGCGTACCTGGCCTTCGCCGTCCTTCTGCAGCAGCTCGATCAGCAGCGGTGCAATGCCGGGAACACGCAGCCGGACCAATGCCTTGGCCGCCATGCCGCGCGCGTCGCGATCCGGCTCCTTGCGCAAAACACGTTGAAATTCCTTCAAAACGTCGTCATCTGCAGTGATTCCGGCCTCGGCGAACAGCGATGGCGCCTGGGCGCGCACGTTGACCTCTTCGTGCCACATGGCCTTGAGCAGTGCCTGTTTGGCGATGTTCTTGCGTGCCTTCAACTGGGCGATCAACGCCTCCGTTGGGCGGCCCCCCTTGAGCGTGGCGACAGCGTCCGCGAGCGCAGCATCCGTCGACAAATCCGCTGTTTTGACAAATGGTTCAAGGAGCTCACCCTTGGCCACTGCGCCGCTCGATTCGGGCACCGTCGCAACCTCGGGCGCGGCCGGCGCCGCTGGCTCCGGTGCAGGCGCGGGCTCTGGCGGAACCGGCGTCGCCGCCTCGGCCACGGGTGCCACCGGTGCGGCAGCGGCTGGCGCGGACGGCGGCTTGCGCGGCCCGCACGCTGACGCAACGAAACCGACGACGATGAGCAAGGGCCAACGAGATGGGATCCTCATCACGAACCTCCGAAGCCAACACAGGAGAAACTAATCATCTGAAGGGTCAAGGAATTCCGCCAACCCCGGAATGCGCTCGGCCGTTCGCACTGCGATCTTGCGCGCCTTGGCGAAGGCCTGCTCCGCCTCGAAGAGCTTCTCATACGGCAGCGGTTGGATGGGTTGCACCGCGGTGTTCGACTGTTCGCTGGTTCCCAGCCGGCGGGCCGCGCGCGCGCCGAATGCCTGGTCCAGACCGGCGTCGAAGGCGGCCGTTCGCGGCAAGAGCTCCTGCAAGACGCGCCGGGCCAGGACGAGAGTGCACAGGCCGCGGCGCGCTGCATCCTCGACGGAACCGGCCAATCCATCTGGCGCGACGCGGTGTTCGCGCACCAGTTCTTCGGCCACCGCCACCAGCACGCTGTCGTCCGCCAAGCCATCCTGGGCAAGACTGAGCGCGATCTGCAACGCATTGAACGTTGGAATGACGCGACCGCGGTAGGCGCCGTAGCGCGACGGCGGCGAGTTGCCTTCCAGGTGGATGAAGATGCGCCGCACCGGATCGACACGCGGCACTGTGGCAAGCCGGCCAAGAATTCCAGAAATGTCATCAGGATAGGCGCCGCATGCTTGAAGGATCTTGGCCAGCCTTGTTTCCGACACGCGCCGCGCGCAGACGTCGGCATAGAGGCAGTAGATGAGCGCGTCGACTTCCGCGTCGTCGCCGAAGCACACTTCGGCTGCATCTTCGTCGCGGGTTGCCAGCCAGACGCGGGTGTCCAGGTGAGCCCGCAGCTTGTACGGCACCTGGCTGCTGATCGCGCGCAAGCGGCCGCGGCGCAGCGACGCGCCGAAATCCTTGAGGATCAATCGATCGCAGCGGATGCCGTGCAGGGCGAACATGGCCACGATGCGGCTGCGCAACTGGATGGGGCTGCCCGAGACCACGACGACGCGGGCGCGGTGGGTGGTCGACAAGGCGGTCAGGAGCGAGCGCATTCCGGGTATGGCGCGCTTGCGGCTGGCGCTCTCGACTGCGGCGCGCAACAGGCCGCGAATAGTGGAGAATTCCGTCTCAAGGTAGGTCTTGTCGAGGTCCCAGCGGTAGACCACGTCGGGGCGCTCGATGCCGGCCAAGGGATCAGCCACCGATCACCTCCCGGCCCGCGCGTGCCTTGCGGCGCTGGGGTTGTGGCGCCGGCGCCTGGGGCAGTTGCATCGCCTTGGCCAGTTCGCCTTGCAGATCGCGGTGCAGGCAACGCGCGGCCAGCTTGAGCGCGTTCTCGAAAGCGACCTGGCGCGAGTCCGGGTTGGCGACCAGCACGAGGTGTTGCAGCCCGAGGGTCGGTGCGCCACCGTACTCGTTGAATTCAGATACTTTTCGCAACATCGAGACGCCCTTCGCCAGCAAGCGCAGGCCGATGCGCCAGGTCAGCTTGGTCTTCCAGGCGTAACGCGCGGCTTCCACGGTCAGGGTAGTCAGACCTTCCAGGAGGCCGCGCACGGTGTGACCCTGCAGGCCATCCGCGACCACGACATCTGCGAAACCGCGGGACAAATCGACTGCCCGCACGTTGCCCACGAAACGCAGACCGGGCAGTTCGCGCAGGCGGGCGTGCGCCGCGATGACCTCCGGCGGGCCGGCAGCGGCATCGAGCCCGGTCGACAGCAAGGCGACGGCAGGTTCGGAAATGCCGGTCACGACCCGCGAATACGTCGAACCAAGGCGTGCAAACGCCACAAGATCCTCGGCGGTTCGCGCGCGCAGGCCCGACACATCGAGCAGCAAGGCCAGCGGATCCTTTCCCGAACTGCGGGCCACGGTCGGAAAGACAGCGGCCGATGCCATCGTCTCGCAACCGGGCAGACGCGGCAGGTGCAACTGCGCCATCTCGTAGACAATGTCCTGTGGTGCGGCCGTGATGAGCGCGTCTGCCTCTCCGTCGCGCAGCAGCGCCATGGCGACCGGCAGGACCACGCGGGCATGGGCCGCCTGCGAACGGGGATCGCTCAGGCCTGGCACTTGCGGCGCCGGTGCCGCGACCAATCGCAGGGTCATCGGGTCGTAAGGCACGAGGTTCAATTGTGCCTGCAGCAACGGCAAATCGCCGACCAGGACCACACGCGCAACGCCCAGGCGGGCCATGCGCGCCGCTGCAGCGACGATGCCCCCCGGCGCAGCGCTACCGGAACAGGCGTCGACGACAACGGACGGTTTCAGGACTGGGCGCGGCACACGTCACCTCGATGGCGGCATTGTGTCGGCATCGCGCGCGGCCGTCCACCGCGGCGAAGAGCATCCGGTTTGGGCCGCGCGGTGAAGGCGTGGCAGCAAACGGCGCGTGACAAGAGGGGGCGCCTGCGGGTAGGATGATTTCGCCAGTTCTCGTGCCCTCGCGGGGATGGGACAAGGTCAACGCGGTTTGCGCTGAGGAGCACTTGGCTGGAAGGACCGCTTCGGAGGAAAGAATGCCCGGCCTGGGAATCACAGAACTGCTTGTCATTCTTGCGATCATCGTCATGCTGTTTGGGGCGACGAAGCTGCCGCAGCTGGGCAAGGGCATGGGCGAAGCCATCGGAAACTTCAAGAGGGCCCAGCGAGATGCAGAACGGGATACGGCGCGCGCCGAGATCGACGCAACACCGCGTTCGGATACAAAACTCGAAAAGGACGATCGCGCCTGACGAATCGGCGATGCCCTGATCGATGCCCCCGCTTGTTGTCTGGTCGCGAAGGCCACACGAGTAGCCCATGCGCTTGCTGTTGGTCGCCACGCCCTTCTGGGACACGGAGAGTCCGGCCTTTGCGTTGGTGCAGCTGGCCTCCTACCTCAAGCAAGAGGCGCCGTGGCTGACGACGACGATCGTCGACTTCAACTTGCTGGCGCCCGACTTGCATCAGGCTCTGGAGGGTGTCGTTGAGGGCATCCACCCCCGGTATTTCCATTGGGGCGACGCGTTTGCCGCACTGGACGAACCCGCTCACGCCACACCGGATGCGCTGTTGACTGCGGACAAGATTCGGCTGCTCGTCGATGTCATGGCCGAAGCTGTGCTCCGCTACGACGCGGATGCAATCGGATTTACGGTCAATCTCGCAACATGGTTTCTGACGCTGCCGCTCATGGAGGCGCTGCGAGCCGCAAGGCCGGACGTGCTGCTGATCGCTGGCGGGCCGCACATCAGCCTGCTTGACGAAGTGGCGAGGCACGTCGCGCTCCCTGGCTTCGAAGCACGCCTCGCCAAGCTGTCGCTCGTCGTGGTGCTGCGAGAAGGCGAGGCGACGCTGCAGGATGTGCTGTCGGTGTGGGCTGAACATCGCTGCCTGCCCACGCCGATAGCGGGAGCCGTGCACTTCCGCGCCGAACGCGTGTCGCGCGGGCCATCCAGGCCGCCTGTACAGAATCTGGACACTCTGCCCAGTCCCGACTACCGGGACTTCGGCCTGCAGACAGCTGGCGCCTTCGCTTCCGTCCACGTCGAGTTGACACGAGGCTGCGTCAATCACTGTCGATTCTGTTCCGACCCAGGCTACTGGGGCAAGTACCGCCGGCGCTGCGCTGCCAAAGTCCGCGCCGACCTGGCAGCGGTTCGGCCCGCCACGTTCGCCGGCGTCCTTCGTCTTGCCGACAGCGGCTTCTATCCCGGATTGCGCGACCAGGACCAGATCCTCGAAGCCTTTGCCTCGCTGCGACCGCGCGCGACGTGGTCCGCCTACACGACAGCCCGCGGCCTCACGCCGGTTCATGCGCGCGATCTCTTTGCCGCGGGGTGCCGACTGCTGTCTCTGGGGGTGGAGAGTGGCGACGACGAGCAACTGGCACGCATGGCCAAGCCCTGCTCGCCTGACCTCGCCTTGACCGCCCTCGCTGCGGCGCGCGACGCCGGCCATCAAACCGAAGCCAGCATGGTCGTGTGCTTTCCTGGGGAAACACGGTCTTCGTTGGCCAGAACGCTCGATCTCGTCGACCGCATCGGATCCGCCACGCGGCTCAAGGTGTTCGAGTTCATGCCGGCCGTCTTCTCGCGGTTCGTGTCGTCAAGGCCGGCGCAATGGTCGACCTACTTCAGTGATACGCCACGCGCCGATGCCGTGTGTGTGGGTCCGCATGTCTATTACCATCCACCACTTTACTGTGACCCCGCAGTCCGGGATCGTGCCTATGACGAACTGGCACAGCGTGGTTTGCGCGTCGACGGATTCCCGCGCGCGACGGCGCTGCGGCGTCCTGGCATGGAGAAGTCCCCGTGAAGCTGGACGCACTGAGTCTTCCCAATCCTGTCGACGTGCTGGTGGTGGGTGCCGGACCTGCGGGCGCCACGGCCGCTCGACATGCCGCGCGGGCCGGCGCCCGGGTCCTGGTCGTGGACAAGCGCAAGCAGCTTGGCGTTCCGGTGCAGTGTGGCGAGTACTATCCCAGTGCCGTGGTCGACGGCGAGCCCATTGCCGCGTCTGCCATCCAGGCTCAGGCTGGTCGGTGCGAAGTCTACTTCGATGCCGGCCCAGAGCCGATCTCCGTCGCCCGAGACAACGGCATCTTGATCGACCGGTGTGCCTTCGATAGGTGGTTGGTCCTGCGCGCGATCCAGGCGGGCGCGACCGTTCGCGTCGGTGCCACCCTGCGAGGCTTGGACGACCACACAGCGCGCATCATGACGGCCAGCGGGCCAGTCGACGTGACGTTCGGCCGGCTGGTTGCCGCCGACGGTGCAGTGTCGACCACGCGTTCGCAGCTGGGCGCAGCAGCCATCGACACCGTCGCTGGCTTGCAGGTCGAAGTTGCCGGCCCACGCCGAATTGAGGGCGTCGCGTACTTCTTCTGGCGAGATTTTCCCTCTGGATATGGCTGGGTTTTCTCGAAGGCTGCAACGGCGAATGTCGGTGTCGCTGGCGATGCCGCGCAACTGCAGCGGTTTTTGGACCGCTTGCTTGTCTGGCTCGCCGCAGAACAACCGCTTTCGGTGCTGCGCTGGGTCGCGGGCCGGATTCCGCGGTTTGCTCCAGACTTCATGAAATCGCAGGGGTCTGTCATGTTCGCCGGGGACGCCGCCGGTGCGATCGACGAGGTGACCTGGGGTGGTTTGGAGCCTGCGGTCGTGACCGGGCGACGCGCCGGGCAATGGGCGGCCTGCACCGCGCCGGCCTCGCACTTGGCGGATCCTTGCTTCGAGCGCATGCTTTTGTCGGCCGCCCAACGCCGCGCGCAGTGGCTGGCTGCCGGCCAACTGGATCTGCAATCGCTTGCAACGGCTTGGTATTCGCTTCAGACCAGCGACCGCGACATCTGACCCGCCTGGGAGTCCATGGACACGCTGACCCTGTTCGCCACACACGTCTGCAACCAGCGCTGCAGCTTCTGCTGCGATCCGCCCGATTCGGCCGCACGGTTCCTGCCGGTCGCTGCCGCCGAAGACGCGTGTCGCGAGGCCTTGTTGCGCGGTGCTCGAAGGCTCGTGCTCCTCGGCGGCGAACCGACACTGCATCCGCAGCTATCTGACATCATTGGCAACGCTCGGAAGCTCGGCTTTTCCGTGGTGCAGATCGTCTCGAATGGCCGGCGCCTGAAGGACCGCTCCTTCGTCGCCGAGCTCAAGGCGGCCGGCCTGGATGGTGTCGGGATCAGCGTGCACGGTGCCGCGGCCAAGACGCATGAACGGCTGACCCAAAGGCGCGGTTCGCACGGCGAAGTTCGGGCCGCCCTCGCACAACTGACCGAATGTGGTCTTTGGATCAGCAGCAACACAGTGGTCACGCGCTCCAACTACATGGAGTGTAAAGACATTGTGGCCATGCTGCTCGGGTTTGCCGTGATCCGCGCCCAATTTGCCGTGATGAATCCAGCCTCCATTCGGGGCGAAGTGGCGGATCTCGCGATTTCGCCTGCTGAAGTCGCGCCGTGGCTGTGTGGCGCGGTACGTTTTGGCCGAGAAAAAGGTTTCCTGTGTATTGTAGAAGGGATGCCGCTTTGCCTCATGCCCGGGCTTGAGTCGCACGCCGCGGAAGCAACGTTGCCCGCGCTGTGGGTAGCGGATCCCGGACGCGGCCCAGACCTGGATGCCTTTTCCTGGCGCGCCGACAAGGGCCGCGCATCCGTCTGCGCCACGTGCAACCGGCACGCCCAATGCGCCGGTACTTATCCGGAATACTTCACGCTCTTTCCAGATCTCGTTGACCACCTTCACCCGGCGCGCCGGGAATCCGAGGCTTCATGACCCGATCTACCCCTCAAGAGATCACAGAGTTTTCCTTCCAGGCGACCCTGCTGCCCGTGCTGCGCGTCGCGTTGGAATTCAACGTGTTGGAGGCTGTGTCGCAGCCGACGGCGCTGGCGGAGATCGGTCGGCGGATCGGAGCCACCAACCTGGACTCACTGGACAAGCTCCTTCGCGTGCTCGCCGCGGCCGAACTCATCACCCCCTTGGCGGACGGCCGGTACGTCGCAAGCAGCAACGGCAGCGCGTGCTGCGGTGCCGCTGGCCGACCAAGCATCGGTCACTACGTCTTGGCGATGGCGCAAGTCCAAGAGACGCTGGCCAAAGGCTACGCAGCGGTCTTGAGGTCGGAGACGGCAGAACCCTTGCTGCCGCCTTGGGCAAGCGCAGCCGGCTCCGCGACGGCCCAACTCCATTCCGCGGCCATGGTCGGAGCGACGCAAGAGATTCCGCTCGCGGAAGTCTGTGCGCTGCTAAAACAATACGTGCGGCCGGATGCCGCGAACCGCGTGCTCGATCTCGGCAGCGGTCTTGGCGTCTACGCTTTGGCCATCGCCGAGGCATTTCCGCGGGCCGCCGTCGTCTTGTTCGACCGGGCGGTGGTCATCGACGCCGCCCGCTCTTATCTGGCGGGCCGTCACGGTGCCGAGCGCCTGTCCCTGGTGACCGGCGACCTGCGTACGGGCCCCTACCCAGGTGGCTGTGATCTGGTTTTTGCGTCGCACAGCATTTGTTGCGAGTTGTCGAACCTGGACGGGATTGTCCGCCAGGCGGCTGAGGCCCTGAACCCCGGTGGCTGGTTTGCGATTCGCTATTTCGAGCAGCGTCCGACCCAGTGCGATCATTCCCTGTCGGTCCTGCACGGAGATCTGCTCAATCACGCGCTTTATGGCTATGGGCAGGTCATCGAGCGCAAGGTTCTCGATGACGCGCTTTGCCGCGCCGGGTTTGTCGATCTGGCGCACCACGACGAGGCGACCAGCCAGACCTTGATGGCGCGGCGGCCGATCTAGGAGCGTGTCGGACCATCGTCCGCGCGTGGCTTGGCGGGCAGAATGGCGTCGAGCGCGTGCAGGGTGACCGCGCGCGCCACGGCCTCGCAGGTGCAAAGCGCGTCGTCCAGCAATCCGTTGTACTCGGTCACGCCGACTGCGCGAACCTGGCAGCGGCGGGCGATGACCGACACCAGCGCCAGCAGTTCCAGCACGTCCGGGCCAGCCGGCGTGCGTGACACTGCTGCAGGAAACACAGAAGCATCCAGCACATCCAGATCAATATCCAGCACGACCTGCTTGCCCGACAGACCGAGGCTGTCCACGATCGTCTCGGCGCCAAGCGATCGCCACTCGCTCGCTTGCACGGCCGACAGGTGCAGTTCGTCGGCAGGTGGTTTGCGTCGCGGACCGATCCACCTCACGCGCCCCAAGAGCGGTTTGGGAATGACGTGCGACCAGAAGTTGGCATGGGAGAGTTCCTGTGCAGGTGTCCCATCCCCGATATCGTAGTGTGCATCAAGGGATACAATGTACAGATCGTCGATTTCCTCTGCCAGGCTTGCGTATGCGGCGCCCACTGCGAGGTGGTTGCCGCCAAGAAGAACGGGAAACTCCTTGGCGCGCAGGGCTCTCACGGCAGCTGCGCCTGTTTCGGCGGCCCACGTCGCATAGGTGTGATCGAGGCGGTACGGCAAGGCTTGGACCCGCGCGTGCTCGGCCCATGGCCGCCAACGATCCGGCGCCTGGGTGGTTCCGAGGCTGGCGAACATGACGCGAAATGCAGTCAAGAGACGGTGACAGCCAAGCGACGCGCCCGGATTGCCGCCGAGGTCGAGCGGCAGCCCCATGACCAGCACGGCTTGCGGATTGGCATGCGCGTCCATCGAAAACCTCAATATGCGTCGCTTGTTCCGTCCCGTGCGTCATCCGGCATCGCAGTCGGAGACCACGCGTTCAGACCAAGCAAGGCGGCGCCCAGGGCGCTTTCGCAGTTCGTCGCGAGTGCCACTTGAAGACCGGCCGCATCCGCCAGAGCCCGGTCCAGGAAGATGATTTCGCCGTCGAACGCTTGCATGGCTGGCGCGATCAGGCTGCGCGCGCCGAGCCCGCAGCAGACCAGTTGCCGCACGGGCTGGTCCAAGCGGCGCCCCAAGGTCTCGCTCACCAGGCGGATGCGTTGCGCCACGTACCGTCTTTGTGCGTCGAGACCGGCCTGGGCCAGTTCGCGCAGCTGTGCATCGTCCAGCAAGGTCTCGTCGGCACCCACGAGTTCGGCAACCATTCTGCGGGAGTTGGACTGCGAGAACATCGCATCCGACGCGCCCGGCACGACCTCGCTCACGCGGGCAGCCCCGGCGACCACGCGCAAATGTCCGGTCATGCAGCCGCTCGCCGAACGTGTGGTGAAGGTTCGGCCGCCACACACCAGCGTCGGGGTGATGGATTGCACGCTGGTAGCGAGCACGCCGGTCAACGTCAGTTCGCCCGTGGCCAACCTGGTCCAGACCCGGTCGTCCGCGCCATCCAAGGCAAGCGGCCGCCCCCCCTGGACCGGCACCACATCGAGCGACGACGTTCCGCAATCGACCAGGAGGCCATCGCGCAATCCCGCGTACTGTGCCGCCAGCATCGCCGTCGCTGCCCAGTTCCTGCAGGCGATGAGCCAGGGATCCGCCCGCGCTGCCGAAACATGCGCCAACTCGCCGTTGCGCGTAACCAACCGCACCCGCTCCGTCCCGAACAGGCGCGTCAGCAAGTCGAGCGTCCAAGCGACGCCGTCCACGTAGCGCCGATGCATGGTTCGGCTGAAGGACACGGTCTCCGCCGCCACCACCCTGGCATCCGGGTAATCGGCCAGGGCCTGCTCCAGCGTCACTTGCAGCAATTCC
>Ga0172369_10003440_pt1 | contig 20849 bp, 24 predicted proteins | sample LakKiv25m_FD_114539 | JGI IMG/M metagenome (GOLD analysis project Ga0172369, IMG submission 114539) | Freshwater microbial communities from Kabuno Bay, South-Kivu, Congo - kab_022012_11.25m | ecosystem: Environmental > Aquatic > Freshwater > Lake | place: Democratic Republic of the Congo...
AGATCTTGGAAGTAAACTGAAGTGGAAAATCTACTGAAAAGTACTATGAGCTTCTAAAATTGACAGCCGATATAATCGGCATATATAAATACCACCTGCTCGAGAGCAGGTGGTAGATTATTTTAAATTTAAGGCTAGTGGCCGCAACCGGGACAGCCTGAACAGTTGCATCCGCCTGACTCGTCAGAGTCTGAGACTTTCGAAGCCGTCTTTATGAGCTTCGTGCTTCCACAGCTGATACACTCCACCTTTTCCTTTTCAGAGTCTACTAGAAGTTCGAATTCTGCTCCGCAATCTTTGCATTTGTAGTGATATGTAGTCATGGCTTCTCCTACTTAATTAGTTTCTTGAAAGTGGCAGGTTCAGTAGCCGCAAGGTCAGCTAGTATTTTTCTATCTAAATCTATATTTCTATCTTTCAGTGACTTGATAAACTCAGAGTACTTGACCCCATTTTCTCTGCATCCGGCAGATATTCTGGTTATCCAGAGAGAACGGAAGTCTCTTTTCTTCGTTCTTCTGTCTCGGTATGCATATGACAGTGACTTGAGGAGAGCTTCCTTTGCTTTCTTCACGCTAGAAGTTCGCGCATGACCCATTCCCTTGGTCTGTGCCAGTATTTTCTTGTGCTTTTGTTTTGTAGTAGTTCCTCTTTTGACTCTCACTTTAAGCTCCTATCATTGTTTTAATCTTTTTAGTGTCAGGGGAGGATACTGAGAGACACTTTTTCTTTCCTCTCTTGTTATCCTTTGACTTCTTCTCTAGTTTATGATTGCCCAAGGACTTGGTCCGTAAGGCCTTTCCGTTTTTGGTCACTTTAAATCTTTTTGATGCACCTTTGTGCGTTTTTACCTTTGGCATGTTACTCCTATCGGTTATTTGGTTAATCGGTGTGTTGGTTGATGGGAAACTTGGAATAAGCGGTATTTTCTACGAACCTATTAACCCATTTGCCTACGAACCTATCTAAGTTTTCTTCTTCGGTGAGAGAATGAAGTTCACTTCGCGGCCTGTGAAGGAGATGCCTTGTTCTATCTGTGCAGTCTCTTCAAGTTCTGTTGCGAATCTTTCTAAAACATTTTTTCCGATGTCTTTGTGTACTATTTCTCTGCCCTTGAATATCAATCTTACTTTTACTTTGTTTCCTTCTTCCAGAAACTTTCTGGCATGTTTGATCTTTGTCTGGAAGTCATGGTCGCCAATCTTTGCGCTCAGGCGGATGCCCTTTACCTCTACGTTTTTTTGCTTTTTCTTCTGTACCTGAGTCTGCTTTTCCTGTTCGTATTTAAACTTTCCCCAATCTAGTATCTTGCAAACGGGGGGAGTGGCGTTAGGAGATATTTCTACTAGGTCCAGACCCTCTTCCTCAGCCATTTTGAGTGCCTCAGAGAGAGAAACGATTCCAGCTTGGCTGCCATCGCTCGCTACTAGGCGAATCTGATGTGATCTAATTTGATGATTGAGTCGGTATTTGGTAGAAATTTACTTTCTTCTCCCATTAATGAATTTTCCTTCGATATAATAGCAAAAAATGAGGGTGGTGTCAACGATAGTCTTTAAGTGTTGGTTGCTCCCTAATGCTATACGGATTTCTTGGAGGACTGTTTGGCAGTGACTTTCTCTCTGGCTACTATGAGTTTGAGAGTTTTGTTTGAAATTCTACAAAGGACGGGTGTTTTCATCAGTATTTTACCGTCTACTGCTACGTCTACTGGCTTTTTCGTGCTTATTGTGACTTTCTTCGCCTTAAAGATTGATATCTCCGGTTTCCGGTCTTGTCTCAGAGACTCGCTATCCATGAGATACTTCAGTGAGTCGAAGTTTGACATCTTCCCGGTGATGACAACCTCGAGCATACTACCTTCTTCTGCATCTTTAATCCGAGATTTTTTTGAAAAGTGCTTATTTAATACTTGGATATTGAAAAAGTCCGTCTCAACCATATACTTGTCATCAAAGTTGAGAGTTGCCTTCATGGGCTTGAAGCTAAATGCCCACGATAGAGCTTTTCTATAAAAACGGGTTTTTTGCAGAGGGGAGTTTGCATTTGGTCTCTGGGTCTCGAGCTGGGCTTCCAGGCCGATATTTACTGCAGAAATGAAGTAGTGTTTGCCCACTCTTCCTATTCCTACTTCCTTAATCTTTCTGGCTGCCAGGACGTTGCAGGCGGTCTGCCAGTCCTCTATACCCAGAGTCCTAGCGAGTTCATTTGCATGTCCTATGGGGATGATACCGATAGCTGCGCCGGAATCTCCGATGCCATTTATCACTTCATTGACAGTACCGTTACCGCCTACAGCGACTATGGTCTTGTAACCTTTCCTTGCCCCCATAGCAGCAAGCTTGGTCACGTCTCCGTCACCAATACTTTTCACAAACTCACCGGCAATGCCTAGTTCCTTCAGCCGTGCCTTTAGTTTCTCCTGTATTTTATTAATACGCCCGCCTCCTGCGGCAGGATTTAGGATATAATAGTACATATTTTAGATTACTTCTTTTTTTCTTCTTTATCGTCTGTTTCCGGCTCTTCGGTTTCAAGAATGGGTTCAAGATCTACCTCTCTTCTAGTCTCATTCATGGCGCACTTACCCGAGAAGATAGCTCCGGGGGAAACTGTCAGTACACCTGCCAGTATATCTCCATAGACTTTGCCTGTTTCTAGTATTTGCAGAGTATCTTTTGCTTCAATGTTTCCCTGTACTGTGCCTGAAACTTGGACATTCTTTGCCTTTATATTGGCGAGAACGTTTGCAGTTTCTCCTACTTTTACACTTGCTTTCGTTCTAACATCTCCTGAGACACTTCCGTTGATGTTGATGTCTCCATCACTTTTCAAGTTTCCCTTCAACTTTACCGATGTGCCGACTACTGTTTCGGCGTTTTGAGTCTCAAAGACTCGGATTTCTTCTTTTTTCTCAAACATTTTTTACATTCTCCCTTTTATTATATTGCTTTTTTAACTGCTTCTGTTTCCTCGGCACTAAGTGTATTTGTTGATTGACCCTTTGCTACTTGTTTGGCATATACGCGCGTACCTTCACGAGAATGCATGCTGGTAAGGACAAATCCATCATTTTCGTTGTCCAGCAATGCTACGGAAAAGCTTTGATTCCCACCGGTATCGTTTTTGCCGAAGGGGTTATAACGTATAAATCCTATCTTCTGGATACTTTTCTGCATTTTCCTCGAAGTTTTTTCCATCTCCTTTTCTAGCTTCTTCGCATAATCCTCGACTTCTTTTGTTTCCTTGAGGTACTGTTTCAAGACGTCATAGACATCACCATTCTTTGAAGTATCGAATATCATCTTTGCTTTCTTGTATATTTTGTTTTGACGATAAGTCAAAAAAGCCATCCACAAGACAAGGATGGGAAGAGTTATAGCTAGGACTAGAAAGATATTTTCTGTATTCATGTTTTAAACCCAAACTTTAAGCAGTAAGACAAAAAAATAAATGATTCTTGCTTTTCCCTCAAGTAATCACCCGCCAATTTAAAGATATTATAGCTAGATGTTTTGCTTTATTCAAGAGCATTCTTGAAGTTGTCGGCACTTGGTCGTATAATAGTCTAGTTATGAGGAGATGGATATGGCAAAAAAGAAAAGAAGGAAAACAGAGAGAAAGAGAGACTTGAAGTATGGCAATGTTGTCTCTCAAGGTCTTAAAAAAAATAGTGTAGTAGCTACGAGTCTATCATCCGGTAAGGTGGTGGAGTCTTCTGATAATGCTGAGTTCAAAAAGGAGCTGAGGAGAAATCTCATTTTTGTCTTTTCATTTCTATCAGCTTTGCTGGTGATTTACCTTGTTCTTACAAAGACAGATTTTTTCAATCCGATACTTGCATTGCTTAGGTTGAAAGGAATATACAAGTAATACTAGCTCTTTGGTCGATACTGGAGTGCCTCGGCAATATGCTGGGTTTTTATATTCTCACTTTCATCAAGGTCAGCGATGGTTCTGGCTATCTTCAATATTTTTGTATATGAACGGGCAGACAGATATAGCTTATCTATAGCTGACTTCAGAAGCTCTATAGACTTATCACTAAGCTGACAGCAGCTCTTAATATCAACTGCCTTCAGCTCGGAGTTAGTGATTCTACCCGTTCCCTCTAGTCTCCTAAGCTGTCTCTCCCTAGCTTTGACGACTCTGGCTCTGATTTTCTCAGAGCTTTCGGCTCTTTTATCGGACATGAGCTTTTCCTGCTTCACTCTGGGCACTTCTATATGCAGATCTATCCTATCCAGGATGGGACCCGATACTTTCTTCTGATACCTGATAATCTGACTCGGTGTGCAGGAGCAGTTCTTGACAGGGTCATTTAAGAATCCGCATGGACAAGGATTCTGGGCGGCGACAAATATAAACTTAGCCGGGAAAGTAAGCGAGCCGTTTGCTCGGGAGATAGTAACGGTGCCGTCCTCCAGAGGTTGCCTCATCATTTCTATTACTGACCTGGGGAACTCCGGTAGTTCGTCCAGAAAAAGAACTCCCCGATGGGCCAGAGATATTTCTCCCGGTTTTGGCCACTGACCGCCGCCGACAAGCGCTATATTACTAGCAGTATGATGAGGGTTTCTGATGGGTCTCTTTGTGATAAGGGCACTATCTTTTGGTAGTATTCCTGTAATAGAATAAATCTTTGAGATTTCAAGCGCTTCATCAAAGGTAAGAGGAGGGAGTATAGTGGTCAGAGTCTTTGCCAGGAGAGTCTTGCCTGAACCGGGAGGTCCGCTCATCAGGATGTTGTGTCCGCCTGCGGCGGCTATTTCCAGCGCTCTTTTTGCGTGTTCTTGGCCTCGCACATGCGTCATATCAAGTGAAGGGTTGCTTTCATTTTCAAAGCTGACTTTGAATGGCTTTTCTTTACCGATTTTTTTCTCATCCCGGAAGTGAAGCATTAGCCCTTTTAGGCTTTCAACTGGAATTACCTCAGCTCCCTCGACGATTACGGCTTCTTTGGCATTGACCTTTGGGACAAATATTTGCCTGTAATCTTTCCCCTTTGCCATGAGTGATATAGGTAAGACTCCATTTACCTTTCGGAGTTTGCCTCCAAGCGAGAGTTCTCCGACTATCAGAGACTTCTCCGTATCAAATATTATCTGTTCAGAGGCCGCCAGGATACCCAGAGCAATAGGTAAGTCAAAGGATGGTCCTTCCTTCTTGATATTTGCAGGAGCTAGGTTGACGGTAATCCTTTTCTGGGGAAAGTTACCTCCGGAGTTCTTGATGGCGCTTTTAACTCTCTCCTTTGCTTCCTCGACAGCTTTGTCGGGGAGACCGACAATGTTAAAGCAGGGAAGACCGCTTGAGAGGTCTACTTCTACATCTATCTCTTCACACTCGAGCCCAATGACAGTTGCTGACTTTACTTTTGCTAACATAAGTAGATTGTAGAGCAGAAGGAAAAGTCAAAACAAGTAGACAAAGATTGGGGAGTGTAGAAAGTGTGAGAGGCGTTGGAAATGTTAGAGTTGGTGAGAGGTTAGTTGATGATGGATATTAGATTTATTGGCTGTGTATAAAGAAAGTATTGACATGGGGGGGTAGGAGGTATACTAGGAATACTTTAAGGATGTCAGTGCTATGGATATAAAACAAAAAATATTGAGAGGAGTTCTTTCCCTAACTTTGTCATTGGGATTTTTTATTGGTGGCGTAGCGAATGCTACATCCAGTTATCAGGCCGTGGTAAATGGAGGGTTTGAAACAAACGGAGTAGGTTGGCAGGGAGATACCTCAAGTTGCTGGATTTATGATCCTGGTGGAATGGTTGGTTCATATTATCTCAACATAGGTACAACTAATGTTACTGAAGGTGTATATCAAAAGTTATATTTTCCCGGGAATGCAACATCTATCATTTTAACATTCAAATATGATTATACGGTTAGTGGTGTTGGTGGCTATGCTGGTATTGGTTTTGTAGATCAAAATCTTGGGATTAATCTTTATGATGGGGATGCTACATCATGGACTACGCCAACCTATACTTCACAAAATGTCGCAACTAATATGAAAGGTAAGAATGATTATTTAGATTTTTTTGTTGATAATACTAGTGGTGCTAGTAATAGCTTGTTCATCGACAACGTCAGTGTCATCATCCAAACCTCCACTCCTAGCCCAGTATATGCCCTCAGTAACAAAAAAACGGGAAGTTATTACTATACTGCTTCATCAACCACTTATAGCTACTTAGGAAGCCACGGTTGGTCGAAGAAAGGTGAAGTATACCACTCATTCAAAACCTCACAAACTGGCTTGGTGCCTATCTATAGTCTTCGAAACAAAACAACGGGTTTCTACTACTACACCAAGTCCTCAAGTGCTTATAACTCTCTGGCAAGTCATGGGTGGTCGAAAAAAGGTATAGCATTTCGAGCTTATAGTTCTTATAAAAGCAATGCACAGGCTATTTACTCTCTCAAAAATAAAACCACAGGAACATACTACTATACTAAGTCCTCAAGCTTTTATAACTACTTAGGGACCCATGGTTGGTCAAAGAAAGGCGTAGCTTTCTACGCTCCAAAATAAATCAAATAATATATTTCTCATAAAAGTCCATCATAGGGTGGGCTTTTATGTTGTTATCGAAAAAAGAGTGTCAATGGTATAATATCAAGGATATAAAGAGAGCATATTATGGAGAAGAGTCGGCGTCGTTCAATCAATGTTTTAGTTTTCATGGCATTTCTCTTTATGCCCTTTTCACAAATCTCTGCATTTAGTAGCGTAGAGTCAAGAGCAGGAAATACGAAAAACCCCATAGGTATAAACAGAGGAAACCAACAGACAAGCTATGTTGACGGAGAGGTTCTGGTCAAGTATAAAAATAGTAAAATAAACCTGCAGACGGCCTCAGGCAGAGTCACTGCCAATAGTTTTAATCGTTCTAAATCATTGGCGCACAAGGAATATCTAGAGAAATCAAACATATCTCTTCTGAAAATATCAGATGGGAAGTCTGTAGAAGAAAAGATAACTGAGCTAAAAAATAATCCAAATGTGGATTATACTCAGCCAAACTATAAGAAATATCCGGCGACTATATCGACTAACGATCCAGACAGAGGATTACTGTGGGGTCTAGATAATATAGCAGATAAGGACATAGACGCGCCGGAAGCTTGGGCGGTGAATGAAGGAACAAACGGAACAGTTATAGTAGCGGTTATTGATACGGGAGTAGCCTATAACCACCCTGACTTGAGTGCAAATATGTGGGATGGTACAAGCTGTAAGGATGAAAATGGTGGTTCTCTGGGAGGTTGTAATCATGGCTATGATTATGAAGACAATGACACGACTCCGTTACCGACTGCTTCTTCTCATGGTACCCATATAGCTGGGACTATCGGAGCCGTAAAAAATAATGGTACGGGGATAGTTGGAGTTGCTCCAAATGTAGAGATAATGGCGATAAAGTTTGAGTTTGATACTATATCAGAAGTGAAGTCTATAGACTTTGCTATCCAAAACGGCGCAAAAGTTATCAATGCAAGCTTTGCCGGTGGCAGTTACGACTCGGCAGAATATAATGCTATAGATAGATTCAAAAGTGCAGGAGGGATACTTGTGGCCGGAGCGGGCAATGACGGTTTAAATAATGAAAGCACCCCATCATATCCGTCGGACTATGACCTCGATAATATCATCTCGGTGGCTGCCACTGACCGGAATGATGGCTTAGCGTCTTTCTCTAACTATGGTGTAACTTCCGTTGACGTTGGAGCCCCGGGCACGGATATTTACAGTACGATAGCAGGTACTATATCATCGGAGGAGACTTTTGAAGGTATATCTCCACCAAGTATGCCCGGTGGTTGGACGAGGGGGGGGACTAGCAACAACTGGGGCACCTATAACTTAGGCGGAGATTGGGGGAAAGTTCTATATGGTGACTTGGCTCAGCTATATGCCGGCGATGTAGACACTACTGTTACATCTTCCGCTTATGATCTCAGTGATGCCGGTACAGGGACAACGTTTGACTTCTGGTCCCAGTGTGACACTGAGTATATGCCGGGTACCGGTTGGGCCGACTATATGCAGCTAGAGTATAGCGCAGATGGGGTCAACTTCCTCCCTGCAGTTGATCCGTTCTCTGGAGAAGAATTCAGATGGGATGAAGCAGCCTTTGATATTTACAACAGTGGAGATTATTCAGATGGTTCCGGCTCGGCATCATTTCATTATGACAATATAGCCATACCGGATGAGTATCTGACCGGTAACTTTAAGTTCCGTTTCCGTTGGGTAACGAATGGTTCGGATAACAACTATGACGGTTGCTTGGTTGATGATATAAAAATCACCAGATACAGCGATGGTTCTGATGAAGGATATGACTATATGAGTGGCACCTCTATGGCTACCCCACATGTGGCTGGTCTGGTAGCTCTAGTTGAGGGATACAAGCCTGCGCTTACCTATACTCAAGTGAGAAACATTGTGCTTGGTTCCGGTGACGACATATCTGCTCTTCATGGTAAAACTTCTTCCGGAAGAAGAATTAATGCAAAAAATGCACTTGATGCAGCCAGTTTATTCGGCGTGCCATCTTCCTCGGTTTATGCTCTCCGAAATCAAAAGACCGGAGTCTATTTATATACTACATCCTTAAACTCTTATAACTATCTAGGCAGTCACGGCTGGTCAAAGAAGGGTATAGCATACAAATCATTCAAAACTCCACGGACTGGTCTGGGACCCATCTACTATCTAAAAAGTAAAACTACGGGAGCATACTACTATACTAAGTCCTCAACCTACTATAACTATCTGGGTAGCCACGGCTGGTCAAAGAAGGGTATAGCCTTCTACGCGTATAGCTTCTCTCAATATAACTCAACACCCATCTACTCTCTAAAAAGTAAAACTACGGGAGCATACTACTATACTAAGTCCTCAACCTACTATAACTATCTGGGTAGCCACGGCTGGTCAAAGAAGGGTATATCCTTTTACTCTCCGAAATAGAGAAGCACTCTATATGTGAACTGTCTTTGCCGTTTTTGCACGGGCAATAGCCGCTTTATGTGCAGTTAGGTCAATAGAATCATCAAGAAGGGAAAGTCTCTCTGCTTTTCCATACCTTCTCTTCAGGGCAGAAAGTATGAGATGGTCTGCGAAGTGGGGATTCTTTGGCAGGATGGGTCCGTGAAGGTAGGTACCATAGCAGTTTTTGTAGACCGCTCCTTCGAATGTACTATCTCCTGTATTACCGTATCCTTTGATCACTTTGCCGAGTGGTTTCGTCTCACCCTCGATGTAGGTGAGACCGCTATGGTTTTCAAATCCGACCAGTGTCTTTACGCTCGTATTCCACTCTTTTGATAAGTCTCCAATATCGACTATGATATTACCTATACACCTCTTTTCTGACCCGATAGTATATGCGTCAAAGACTGATATTCCCTCCAGCGTTTCTCCATCGGACGTTTTGAAATACTTGCCGAAGAGCTGGAAACCACCGCAGATAGTTAAAGCTGGGAGACCTTTCTCTATCTCTTCCTTTATCTCTTTGCCTCTTTTTTTCAGGTCGGGTGTTATCACCTTTTGCCCTCTGTCTTGACCTCCACCCATGAAGACGAGGTCAGCATGTTTGAGGTTTGCTTTGTCTCCACGTTTTATATCCAAGACGTCGACATCGATACCACGCTCATGTATACGTCTCACAAGAGTTGTGACATTGCCAAGATCACCGTATAGATTCATAGCGTCGGGATAGAGATGGAAAATAGTGAGCTTTTTCATAGTAAGTTATGTTTTAACTGATGTATTTGAAGAATCGCCCTGCTTGTTGAAATTGCCTGTTTTCAAATCTAACATCTCCTACAATTCCTTCACTTCTAACATTACTTAGTAATTATTCTTTTTTTATTCTTCTTCTCAATCCTCTCGGCAGGAAGTTCAAAACCGAAGATATTACCGCCTTTTTCATTTGGTTTGTAGTAAACAGTTCCTTTATGGGATTCAATAATTCTCTTGGCAACGTAGAGGTTCAGGCCGGTTTTTTCCAAGTACTCTTTGCAGTTTTTATGTGGTTTTGTATATCTATGGAAGAGTTTATCGGTTTTCTCATTGGCTATCTGAGGGCCATAGTCATAAAATTCAACCGCTACTTTATCCTTGTTTTTCTTCAGGTATACTTCAACGCGTCCGTTTCTCAAGGAGTGTCTTATGGCATTTTCCAGATAAATAGTCAAAACAAGCTTTATCTTCTCGACATCTATCAGTATAGGATGGATGTCTTTGTCGACGAATATATAGGTTCTGGTGTTTTTCGCCCAAGATTCCGGAAGGAAGGACTCTTCTTCAGAACGTATGAGGCTTTCTAGGTTTGTTATCTTTGGGTTTAGAATCAGTGGCATGTTTTTCTCGAACTTGAAAGTGTCAACCACACTATCTACAATGCCCGAGAGTTTCTCTGCCCCAATATCTACTTCTGTAAGGGGTTTCATGATACTCTCATCTACTTTGCCATAGTCACCTTCGAGTATCATAGAAACATTTCCTCTCACTACTGTGAGGGGAGTTTTCAGTTGATGAGAAGCGACATCTATAAACTCACCTTTGATCTTGTCCAGCTCATTTAACTGCTTGTTTAGTTTGTCCATCTTCTCATACTGTCTTCTCTGAGCAGAAAGGTCTGTACCTAGATTTTTACCTACCTGGGCTAGAAGTACAAGGTAAAGTATACGGAGGAGTAGAAAAACCACTCCTTTTGCAGTCAAGGGTTCCTGACCACTGTTCACGATGAGAAAATAGTCCGTTGTTACAAGAACTGAGGAGATACCGGCAATGTATATCAGATTCTTTGCATTCAGGAAGTAAGCGGCTCCCAAGGTTATAAAACCATAGATGAATATTAAATTTCCGTTTAGATACTCTACGTAGTGGAGGACTGCTCCTACTGAAATGGTATAAAAAAGGAACTCATACTTTGCAAACTCAAAAGTTTTCTGTGGGAAAATCTTGCTAAAGGTGAATGATGTTAGAGCGGCGAGAAAAGTTAAACCCATAGCGACAGACACTTGTGTCTCATGCACATAACTGAAGTCTAAAATGTAGGGGATGGCTATCAAGCAAAAGGTAGCGACAGATATCCCTACGAGAAGAAGATCACGTACTTTCATGGTTGTCTTGTCTAATGTATCTAAGTTGCTCATATTTAGATAAAATTATAGCTTAAAAGAAATGATAAAAAAAGCTATTTCATGTCCCAATATTTTTCTAGGATACCTTGCTGGACTAATATGTTGCGCAAGGAAAGCATGGCAGTATAGGTTGGTAAGATATATAGACTTTCACCTTTGTGAGTTTCTTCGATGGCCTCTACCAGAGCTTTCTTTATGTCCTTTTCTGAAGATATTTTCTCTGGCCAGACGTCTGCGTATTTTAGTCTAAGGGCAAGATCCTCTGTTCGTATCCCACTCAGTACAATCCTTCGAAAGTTACTCTTCAGGAGCTCTATATCAACGTCCCATATCCATGAGATGTCCGTACCGTCAGCAAAGTTGTCATTCAAAGCTATTAGTAGTGTGTTCATGTTATCGCTTGGTACTATGTTTTCCAGTACTTGGTTGAAACCTGTAGGATTCTTTACCAGATTAATAGTCACTTCTTTCTCGTCGGTTACAAGCTTCTCCATCCTACCGAAGGCAGGGGCGAGGTCACAAAGTGCGTGAAATATTATTTCTGCTTTTACTCCAAGTGTACTAGTGAGACTGATGGCTCCCAGGGCGTTGTAGAGGTTGTATAAACCGCCTATCGGAAGATCTAGAGTTTTGGGCTTTTTCTTTATAATAATCTTCGCTGACAACCTATCCTTGGTAAGCTTTAAACCTTCGGCTGTTATATCCGGAGCCGGTCTCTTGAACTTGCATTTCTTGCAGAGGTAGATACCGATGTGGCCATAATAACGGCTTTTGTATAGGAGTTCATTTGCACAAACAGGGCAGTCCTTGATATCTATGGCTAGGTCAGAGGCGGCCTCTATCTTCTCATCGTTCACTCCAAAGTATACAGTTTTCTTGTGCTTCTCTCCCAGAGTTGTCACCATAGGATCGTCGGCGTTAAGAACCAGTGTTGTTTTCGGATGTTTTGATATAGCTTCCTTTAGTATAGCCGCAGTCTTATCGACTTCGCCATATCTGTCGAGTTGGTCGCGAAAAATGTTTGTGACAACGACCGCTATTGGCTCGACTAAGTTTGCAACTTGAGGCATAGTTGCTTCGTCGACCTCATAGACTCCTATATCTTTTCGAATTTTTCCGAAAATGCTTGCTTCTGCTATGAGAGCAGAAGCGATACCACGGGTGAGATTTGAGCCACCTGAGTTGTTGACTACTTCCAGTCCACTTTCCTCAAGTATTTCTGTTATCATCTTCGCAGTAGTAGTCTTTCCGTTTGTTCCGGTGACCAGGATGACACCACTTTTCAAGTTTCTTGTGAGCTTCGCAACTACTCTCGGGTCAATCCTCTCGGCTAGAAGCCCCGGTAGTGCTCCTCCTCCCCCACGGCCAAAGACACGTGACCAGAAAGAGGCTTGTTTTGCTATATTGATGGCAGTGAATCTTCTCATATATTTATTCTATCATCATTCAGTAGATTATAGAGCAGAGAAAGTTGTTTTTCGGTAGAGTCTTCCTGACAGGTAACTGTAAAATCTGCAAAATTTTCATATAAGGGAGTTCTTTCGTCAAAGAGCTCTTTAAGTGTCATCCTTTGTCCCTTTACAACACCTCTGGCGCTAAAATCTCCCAATCTCTTCTCAATAATCGCAAACGGAAGTTCCAAATAGATAATCTTTGATATTTTCCTTAGATGTTCCATACCTTTTTTTGAGTAAATGCAGCTACCGCCTGTACTGAAAATGCATCCTTCTCCTTTCGCAGAAAGCAGCACCTGCTCTTCCTTCTCCATAAAGTCTTCTTCTGTACCGCCAGCAGATATTGTCCCGCTATAACTTGCAGTATCTAGGTCAACCCAACTTTTTTCTAGTTTTTTGCCTAGCCTTTTCCCAAGGTATGTCTTCCCAACCCCAGGCATCCCGACTAAAGTAATATTTTTATTCATTTTTTTAGAAATTCTTTAATTATCTTCTCTGCATCTTCGGCATCTTGAATCCAAACAATGTCTTGATTTCTTTTCAACCAGGTGAGCTGGCGTTTGGCATAGTTTCGATGCGCTTGTTTTGTTTTTTTCACTGCCTCTTCCAGTAATATATCTCCCTCGAGATACCCGACCATCTGTCTGTATCCTGTAGCTTGCATTGCAGTATTTAAGTCATATTTTTTGTGCAGATTTTTTACTTCGTCTAGAAAACCCTCTATCATCATCTTATCAACACGGGAGTTTATTCTCTCATATAGTTCTTCGCGGTCTAGTTGAAGCGCCAGATACAGAACATTCTTCGGTAAGTCTCTTCTTTTCTTCTGCTGGGTAAAAGGTTTTCCGGTCTGTCGCGAAACTTCAAGTGCACGGATAAGTCTGCGTTTGTTTCCCTTGTCAACTGTCCACTCTGCGTCAGGGTCGAGTTCGATAAGCTGAGAAAAGAGTTGCGCATTTGTTTTCTTTGCTAACTCTCCCCTTAGATTTTTATCCGGTTTTACTTCGGGAATCTGGTAGTTATATACGAGAGCGTCGATGTACATAGTTGAACCACCGACAAGGAAGGGAACATGACCTCGTTCGTGGGTTCCCTTGATTTTTTCTTCAGCTAAACCTTTGAATATTGAAACGTTGAATTCCTCATCAGGGTTTAAAATATCGAGTAGGTGATGAGGGATGTCATTCAACTCTTTTGGTTTATCGGTGCCGATATTCATACCTCTGTAAACCGTCATAGAGTCGGCGCAAATGATTTCACCGTCAAATTCCTTTGCTAATGCATGAGACAACGAGGTTTTCCCGCTTGCAGTTGGACCAGTGATGACTATTAATGGATGATTGGAGTTGCTTTGTTTACTCATACTGAATTGGATATTTATTGCATTTAAATAGATGAATCTAGAATTTAGTATTTTGAATATGGGGTAGGAACCCAGAATATTGATCAAAGGCTTATAAGGTATGACTAGTGTAGTTGCTCCATAACTCTTTATTCTATATTCCTATTCTAAATTCTATTATTCGAAATTCAAAATTCTAACTTTCTTCTTGTTGATTATATCAGAAAAGTGTTTTATTATGAGGGAAAATAAAGGTGAGAGGAAACTATGGTTGATGAAACTGGAGATAAACACAAAGAAAATGACTCAAAGGCTAATATATTGTCTGAAGTAGCCAAAGGTACCCATGAGGAGGTTCACAATAGACCAGAAGTAGTGCCGAGGGTAGAGCTAGACGAAGGGAAAAAGGTAGAGAGGGCTAGAAGAAAGATTTATTTAGTCAAACCCCACATGCCTGTAGACGATGATGAAAAAAAAGCGGCAGAAGATTATCATACGGAGAGTATGCATCAAAGAACCAAAGCAATAAGAGGAGACCGAGGAGAAAAAGGCGGTTTTATGACATGGCTTGGGGGTCACAAATGGATCAAAAGGATTGCTGTTACTTTGGGGTTAGCAATACCTACAGGAGTGGCAGCTGATGTTGCTGAAGGCAACGGTTTGGATAAGACTGTAGCTGTAGGCAGGGAAGCAGCAGGAATAACAAAGAGTGCCTATGATGTTGCAGATAGGGCTATGAATTATACGTATGAAGAGAGAAGGGATGATTATATTAGAGACCTGGGGGAAGAGTCTGAAAAAAAGAGATCAGAGCACACTGTGGCTGGCGACAAGCAGTCAAAGGAGATAGACGGGAAAATAGATTTTATAGGATGTATAGATGGCTCTAGCCTTGATGAAAAACAAAAAAACCGAGCAATAGTCGTTGTCAAAGCGTCTAGAGTCCAAATATCTGATGAGAATAAGGTCTATAGTCCCAGACTTGAGGACATGGATGGTTTTCTTGAGAATCCGACAGAAGAACTCAGTGAAGATTACTTCTATAACAGAATCCCAAAACAGGTATATGATGATGAAACAAAGAAAATGATAGATCTTACACCAGAGGAGAGAGAAAAGAGAGCCCAGTTAGCCTCAGAAGTAGCTAAAAGCGATCTTGGGACTCCACTAAAGAGTTTTATAATAGTATCGGTACTTGATGATCCGAACTTTTCTCTTAACAAATTAGAAAAACCAGATACGGCTTAAAATCATTTTCCTTCTAGTATCCAAGCCTTGGTACTCATAATCTCAACATTTACAAACTGGCCGATGAGGTCCCGCCTTCGCATCGCTTTGGACGGGTAAACTAATTGTTTTTTGTCAATTTCAACCACCTTGTAACTGTCTGTTCGTCCATAGTATTTACCCTTCTTTTCAGAGTCTATGAGCACTCTTAAATGTTTGCCGACCAGTTTTTTATTTTCTTTTTCTAATAGTTCTTTCTGAACATCAGTAAGCTCTCGCCACCTTCTTTCCTTTTCTTTCTTTGAAACATCATCAGTCATTTTTGCAGCAACAGTCCCTGGACGTGGGGAGTACTTTGCGATGAAGGGCATGGAGAAGCCGACTTCGTTCATAACTTTCTTCGTCTCAGAAAAATCCTTTACTGTTTCACCGGGGAAGCCGACTATGATGTCGGTGGTTATGGATACGTCGGGTATGCTTTTTTTAATTTTATCTACTAACTCTAGATATTCTTCTTTGGTATAGTGACGGTTCATCGCCCGTAAAATCTGATTACTTCCTGACTGCAGCGGCAGGTGTATGTAGTGGGGGAAGTGCTGGAGTTTTAATAGAGTCTCTATCAGCTCGTCTGACATATCCTTTGGATGATTGGAGTAGAAGTAGACACGATAGTCACCCTCTATTTCATCAATTTTTTTGAGAAGATTCATGAAATCAGTATTGTTTTTCTGTTGTTTAGTTTTTATGTTCTTCTGTGCGAGGCTGTATGAGTTCACGTTTTGACCGAGTAGAGTTACTTCTTTATAGCCTTTTCCAACTAGCTCTTGAACTTCCATAATAATTTCCTCCATCGGTCTTGAAATCTCCCGACCTCGGGTATGTGGGACGGCACAGTAAGTGCAGAAGTTATCACATCCTGTAGAAACAGGCACATAAGCCATAAACGAAGATTCTCGGATGGGATTGATAGAAAGATAATCTTCGTAATTTCTAATATCTAATTTCGAATTTCTAAACAAATTCCAATTTTCAAAATTCATAAAACTATCTTTTATGTTTTTACCATTCTGATTTTGATATTGTTTAGGATTTAGATTTTCTGATTTAGAATTTTGTTCTAAAAATTGTTTCATTTTTTGTAGATCTTTTATATCAAATATAAGGTCGAAGAATTTATCCATTTTTTTACGATCTTCTTTTAGTACACAGCCTGAGAGTATTGTAATCAAAGGTCTTTTTTCTCGTATGTCTTGCCACTCTTTTATCTTTCCATAGATACGGTTGATGGCAGACTGCCTCACACTACAAGCAACGGTTACGACGACATCAGCTTCATTTTCTTTTTTTGTTTCAGTCAGTCCGGCATCACAAAGAACGGATGCTATTCTCTCTGCATCCGACTTGTTCATCGCACATCCTAGGATCCATATGTAGTATTTCATTCTTTATTCGGTTTTATCTGTGGGAGTGTCTTCCGGGAAAGATGGTTTCCTTGACGTTACCTGTTCAGATACTTGGTCAACCGCTCTTTTCATCCTTTGTTGTCTTGCTACGGAATCACGATAATCATCCTTACCTTTATCGCCTCGGTAGTCTCCCATTTTTTTAGCTACCTGTGAATCTTCGAAAGATTTCTCTGCTTTCAGAGTGTCCAGAATATTATGGACACCTCTCTCTTCTGATACCAGCTCGTTAGACTCTCCGGTTAGGTCTATCTGCCTTTCTTCCAGCTCATCTTTCTCTCTTATAACGGAGGGGATTATCCTAGATGTGTCTTGGCTATTTATTGCATCATTTGTAGCCTTAATCTCACCCCGTACATTAGTAAATCTCTCATCATCCTCTACAGTAGGTCGTTCCTCAATCCCTTCAAATATGTTATCGGGTTTATCTTCATCGTTCATTTTCTATCCTCTACTTCCTTTGCAACCCTCCCAATAAATACTTTAAGGTCTACTTGCCCGAGGTCACCATCCTTTCTGGAACGGACGGCTAGTTTTTTCGACTTTACTTCCTTATCACCGAGTACTAGCATATATGGAATCTTCTGCATTTCTGCATTGCGTATCTTTTTGCCGACGGACTCACCTGTAGCATCGAACTCTACTCGTATATTCGCCACTTTTAATTCTTTTTCTATTGTTCTTGCAAACTTCTCAAACTTTTCGGATACAGGAATTACCTTGGCTTGAATGGGTGCCAGCCATAGAGGGAAGTCACCACCATGGTGCTCTATTAAAACTCCTATAAATCTTTCTAGTGAACCGAGCAACGCGCGATGAATCATAACCGGACAAGCTTTCTTGCCTTTATCGTCGATATATTCCATTTTAAATCTTTCTGGTAGATTGAAGTCAAACTGTATTGTAGAGCACTGCCAACTTCTGCCTAGGGAATCTTTGATTTTTATATCAATCTTTGGTCCATAAAAAACGCCTTCTCCAGGGTCCACTTCATATTTTATCTTTTCTGTTTTAAGAGCGCTTTCAAGTGCGGTTGTGGCCATCTTCCAGTCCTTATCACTACCAACAGCTTTATCAGGCTTAGTCGATAGGTAAACCTCAAAGTCAGAGAATCCAAATGATTTAAGAGTTTTGAGAGCAAACGAAACCGTATCACCAATTTCTTTATCAACCTGATCTTCACGGCAGATTATGTGTGCATCGTCCTGGGTAAATCCTCGAACTCTCATCAGACCATGTAGGACACCGCTCTTTTCATATCTGTAAACTGTGCCGAACTCAGCCAGTCGCATTGGCAACTCACGATAGGAACGCTGTTTGTTTTTGTAAACTGCTATGTGAAAAGGACAGTTCATCGGTTTGACCAAGAATGCTTGTTTGTCAGCTTTGAAAGACGAATACATGTTTTCTTTATAAAAGTCGAGATGCCCTGATGTTTGCCAGAGCTTAGCGTGAGCGATGTGAGGGGTCTCTACCATTTGATACCCAGTCTGAGACAGCTCCTTTGTTAGGAATGATTTGATAGTATCCCGCAGGGTAGTGCCCTTTGGCAACCAGACCGGTAAGCCGGCGCCGACTTCGTCAGTAATCGTAAAGAGCTCGAGTTCCTCACCTAGTTTTCTGTGATCGCGTTTTTTCAACTCTTCCTGATTTGTCAAGAATGCATCCAGCTCTTTTTGCGTAGCGAATGCATATCCATAGACACGTTGCAGCATCTTATTATTTTCATCACCTTTCCAGTAGGCTCCTGCAGTATGGGAGAGCTTGAATGCGCCTAGTTTATTCGTTGAGTCAACATGCGGACCCTCACAAAGGTCTATAAATGAACCTGTCTTATAAAAGCTGACTGATTTTTTTCCTTCCGCCTTCAAATCTTCTATCAGTTCTGTTTTATAGGGTTGCTTTGCTTTCTTTGAAATCTTGAGGGCGTCGTCGATGGGCATATCTTGACGTTCGAACTTCAGATTTTGCTTCAACATATGCTTCATCTTCTTTTCGAGAATCGGTAAATCTTCCGGTATGAGAGTGCGGGGTAGGTCAAAGTCGTAGTAGAAACCGTTATCTATAGCCGGACCGATAGCTAGTTTGCCTTCGGGGAACATATCAAGGACAGCTGCAGCCAGGACGTGACTCAGACTATGCCTCATTACTTCTAAACTGTTTTCTTCTTTTCCCATTTTATTCTTCCTCTTCTTCAAAATCCATTATCCAAGGGTTTTCTTCTTTTATTTTTATGAGTCCGGCCTCTAGCTCAGGGCTTCTGTCCTCTGGGATGTGTCCCCATGGACCCATTATTACTTCAATTGTGATAGGATATCCTTCATCTGACATTTCTTTATATATGTATAGAAATTCTCTCAAACGTGCAATTCTTTCCTCGTCTGTATATGTTTCATAAAGTTTTATTTTTTTATTCTCAGCAGTGTCCTCGTTTGCTTCTGTTTCTTCAGACCATCCCTCACTAGCAGGAGCATCTAAAACGTCGATTTCAGCTATAAGCTGATCTCTTTTCTCACGTCTTTCTATTTCTTCTTGAGGCAGATCACTAAAACTTTTTCCCAAGTCATCCATTTTCAGCTCCTTAATTCTTGCTTCATTATAGCAAAGTATGAGAGTTATTAAAATAAAATTTGTAGTAAGTTATATTGCAAGTAAGATACAGGATGGTAACATGAGAACTAAGAATTTATATTTAAGGAGTATGTTATAAGCAATTCTTCCAGAAAAATGAGAGGTTAGAAATGGACAAAACACTACAAGTAGCTATTTGTATAGTGATAGCTACAGCTCTGATAGGTGGGTACTTGTTATTCGGACCGAACTCTCCTGGGAGTGAAGGCAAAAATGGCAAAACAAGCAAGATAATTATCAAAGACTTTGATTTCACTCCTGCAAATATCACAGTCAAGGAAGGCACGACAGTAACGTGGATAAACAAGGACCTAGCTGAACACATGGTCAAGTCTCGTACCTTTACCTCTCCGAAACTAGATACAGATCAAAAATATGAGTTTAAGTTTACGAAAAAAGGAACATATGTCTATGTTTGTGGTATCCATACTTTTATGAAGGGAAAGGTCGTGGTAAAGTAGCACCATGATTCATAGCATCGCCTACTATATGATTTATGGAAAACCGATCATAGTATATATGGGTATATTGACCTTGTTGTCACTTCTTTTTACTGCTTTTATCTCTGTCATTAATGTGAAGTTTAACTATCACCTCATTCCATTCAAGTGGCATCCGCACATGGCAGCCGTAACCATAACTCTGGCACTAGTCCATGCAACGCTTGGCATAGGGTCATATTTTTGGTAAAATACTGGATGTATATAAACTAATATAAGGAATTATTTATGATAAAGAAACAAGTACATGATTTCAGAGACTTTATAAGAGATCAGGGAGTTGTCGGTCTAGCCGTCGGTTTTGTCCTTGGTGGAGCAGTTGCGAAACTTGTGAGTGCTTTTGTCGTAGATGTAGTGAATCCCATCATAGGCATGGTGATAGGGTCGACTCGCGGGCTTGATCTGGTTGTTTTAAAACTTGGGAAGACGAATGTCTTAATAGGGAACTTTCTGGGTGCTTTGGTGGACTTCATCGTTTTGGCTTGTGTTATTTACTTTACCTTCAAATGGCTGAGACTGGATAAGCTGACAAAACCAAAAGATGATAAAGAAAAAGAAGAAGAAATACTCAAAAAAGTAAAAAAGAGCATGTAAGCTCTTTTTTAAATATTCTCTATGGTGCCGCGGAGAGGACTTGAACCTCCACCTTGCGAACAAGACTAGCTCCTGAAGCTAGCGCGTCTACCAATTCCGCCACCGCGGCACGCTTTTTTATGGTGGGCTTGCGCAGACTCGAACTGCGGACCTCTACGATGTCAACGTAGCGCTCTAACCAACTGAGCTACAAGCCCTCAATTTGATTGTCAAAGTAGCGATTAACCCCATCCAGAGGGATGGTCAGCCTTTGGCTGAAACTGTTTGCTCCGACCGAAGCGTCGGAGAGCTACAAGCCCCTAGTGCAATCAGCTTTTTGATTATAGCCGAAAACTACACGATTTTCAATCCGGAAGCGTGTAAGATTGGTAACTATCAGGTAGTCTACCTATGTAAATAAAAAATCCTTGACACAGGCAATGGGAAGCGTTAAAATGGAGGAAACTTGGATGTTTTCACAAATAAAGAAA
>Ga0172369_10003441_pt1 | contig 20847 bp, 9 predicted proteins | sample LakKiv25m_FD_114539 | JGI IMG/M metagenome (GOLD analysis project Ga0172369, IMG submission 114539) | Freshwater microbial communities from Kabuno Bay, South-Kivu, Congo - kab_022012_11.25m | ecosystem: Environmental > Aquatic > Freshwater > Lake | place: Democratic Republic of the Congo...
AAGTTGTCACCCTGAACTTGTTTCAGGGTCTCTATGAAAATATATATTATTAAATAACAAGAGATTATGAAACAAGTTTAAATGATAAATTATGGTAAATTTTACTTTTGCAAGAGGCTCAATATATTAAAGATTTGCTGCAGACTACAGGGAGTCTGCAGCACGCTTAATGTACTATTTGACAATTATATAATGACATCGCCAAAAAATAGTCGATAATTCCGCAAATATTATGATGTCCACCACCCTAGCCCGACACCATACAGTATATTGAATTATCGTAATATTTTAAGCATTGTTTAAAACTTCCAGAAATAGTCATGCTGAACTTGTTTCAGCATCCAATGTCTTCAAAAGGAAGCAAAATCAAAGGCGCTGGATTCCGGCTTTTCCCGCAGGGACTACTGCGTAGCGCTCGGAATGACAAATCGGGTGTTTGGATTTGCAGTGATGATTATCGTTACCCACACAAAATAGCGAAGAACCATATTTTCCGATTGTAGGGACAGAACACTGTTCTGTCCCTACCTAAATAAACGAAAAGACTTTTGGGAAACGGTATGGCAGATGATAGATGGTCGATGACCAAAAGACCGTTCCTCTTCCAGCTTCTTCCTTACCTATGATGTTCTCGCATCTGCCTTGCTTTTCACTTGCCACTTGTTACTTGCTGCTTCCCTCTGGCTGCTTGCCACTTGATACTTAACCTATGCGTTTAGCGCCGGCATAGCGGTTACGGTAATACCGTTTGTTAAAACTGGAAACCGTCACTCCTTTGGAACAGCAGGAATGCGCAAACTTCCCTTCTCCCACATAAATCCCAACATGACTGACAACTCGCCACCCGTTTTTATTAAAAAACACCAAATCCCCGAATTCCATCGCATTGCCTTCCACCGCCGTCCCTATTTGAAACTGCTGATAACTAACCCGGGGTATCAATATCCCCTGTTCGAAATAAACCGTCCGGGTGAAACCTGAACAATCCGTCCCCCGCCTGGTTTCCCCGCCCCAGATATATGGCGTTCCCATAAAACTTTCTATCGACGCCCGCATCGAAGATGGATCGATTCTCCCGTTTGTCATCCCATATCCCGGTTCTACCGTTTGAGGCGCGGAAATCTTCCGTTCCACTAACTTCTTTTCCATCGATTCCACATAAGCTGTTTCTTCCCGGATAATCCGTTCCACCGGAACTTTGCCGGCGTCCATTTCCATCCTGATAATGTATGCCAGCGCCAGCTTTTCCGCCGTCATCCCCTTCTTATATCCTTCCGCCAACGCTTGGAAAAGCTTCTCTGCGTCTTCCCCCTGCCACTGTTCTTCCACCGCATTATAGTAGAAATCCGTAGCCGTAAAATCCGACAATCCCGCTTCCTTCGCTGCCTGCATCGCCTGATAAATCGTCTCCCGCCTCTGTCTTTCCGCATCGGAAGGAACTAATCCCCGCACATAATCGGTCTCTTCCCCTACCGCCTGCTCTATCGACACTCCGCCCAATCCCTGATCCACTCGAATTATCAATGCTAAGGCTAATTTATCCGCCGGTAAATTCTGCCGTTTCGCTGCCGCCAATCCGCGAGCGCATCCAGTCAAATCTCCTCCCCGCCAATTATTATACATTGCGTATGACACCACCTGCCGGTAAATCTCTTCCGACACCCCCGCATTTTTCATCGACTTATAACTTTCCGCAGCTGCGGTCATTTGTTCGACAGTAATATCGCGGGTGAAACCGATGGGCGCGATTTCGGTAATCGATTCCGCGTCCGCTCCCTTCAACATCGCCTGAACCGCTATCCCCGCGGCATGACCTATCGGCTCGATTTCCACCTCTTCGAACAATCCGCTGGAAATCAATCCGGCTAATCCCTTCAACTGTTCCCTATCCAGCTGTCTATTTAACACAAAAAAGGGAAGCGTTTCCGTAATTTTACGGATGAGCGCTTCCCTCTCGCTATTCTTTAATTCGTCGAGGCTGTTTATAGTTTCCCTAATCTGCCCTTCGATAACCGTCTGCCCCTTAACCGGCATTACGCTTATCGCCAGCAGCAAATATATGAAAACCAACCTTTTTGTCATATCCTACTAGGTCATTGTCCTATCCGCCTTCAGCGGTCTTAGTATGCTTTTACTTGTTCACTTGTTCACTTGAACACTACCTAAAAAGTCATCCTCAGCGAATTCTGGAAATCCCGGATAATCAGCAGCGCGTCCGCGCCGGATACATTATCCGTTAAACCGAAACTGCCGTCGATATTGGCTTTCATAATCCCCCGATCCACGCACAACACGATGGCGTTATAAGCCGGATGATTGCTGTTGACATCGGGAAAATGCGATTCTTCGCCGAAATACTTGCTAGCGATGCTTTCGTCTCCGCTCACTAAAATCAATATGTTTTGCACCAGCAGCGCGAATTCCGCCCGCGTAATCAGTTCATCCGGATGGAAAGTATGGTCAGGATACATTTCCATCCCGCCGATAGTGATGATTTCCTTGATCCAATTCTTCGCCCAATGATCGGAAATATCGCTGGCGCCTGCAGCGGTTACCTGAGCAGTGGCTTCCTTATACTTCATCGGGTCTTCCGGAGCTTTGAAAGAAGTGTCGTAAGTTTTTTTCCGCTTGCTTTGCAGCACTTCCGGCAGTTTCAATTCTTCCATAAACAGCACCGCAATATCCGCCCGGTCGATTTTGTCAATCAGTGCAATCTTCGAACCTATCTTCGTCCCCGGCGCCGCCCGCACTATCTTCTGTACCAATTCCCACTCCGTGTTAGCTTTTTTCGCCCAATCGTCCTTGTTCGCTATCACCTTGGCGAAAGCGTTCACCGCTTCGGTAAATTGGTAAGCGTCCTTGTAAGTTGCGCCCAAATAGTACAGCGCTTCCGAATCGTTCGGTTTATTCTTCAACGCCTTTTCAAAAGCGTCCACCGCATCCTTCCACCATTCCTCGCCGCTTCTTTCCATAGTGATTACCCGCCCCTTAGCGATCAGCGAAGCATGATTTTTACCGTCGATGCCTAATGCCTGGTCGATCAGTTTGTTGGCGTCCTTATACAAATTCTGGCTGGCTTTCACCAAAGCCATCCCGGCGTAAGCTTCCGGGAATTTGGGATTCATACTGCGCGCCCGTTCGAATTCTTCCCAAGCGCCTTTGTAATCCTGACGCTCGTAAAGACGCATTCCTTGACTAAAATGATTTTCCGGCGTATCCAAAACCGATTCCGGTTTGGTCAACTTTTTTCCGCAGCCGCCGAGCATCGCAGCCACCGTGATTATCAGTATTACTGTTATTATATTTCTTTGCATCATTCCTCCGGGAATTTTATTTCCTTGTTGAATTGACAACTTGATTTGAATTAAACCACTTATTAACTGCCTGTCTACTGTAATCCGACAGATTTCTGCTTTTACAATGCCTAATGCCCAATGCCCAATGCCTCTTAATCTACCAATATCATCACCTTGCACTGCCTCAGGAAATTCATATTGTCCGACATACTGAACAACGCCGCCGCATCTCCGTTGGCGATGACAATGTCCGTGCGGTTGGGTCCGTCAGCCCGCAATCCTTTGACAAATAGCGGAGTGGGAGATACCCGATTACTGCTCTGAGCCTGATTTGGGTCTTTAGCGTATCCCGCCATCCCCTGCTGCACGGCAAATTCCCGCGATACATAAGAGGAACCGTAGACTTCCTTGCCGGTTTCATCTACAATCTTCGGAGCTAAAGCCGGCCGCACGCCTAATCCGCGGGCGTCCACGATCAATCCGGTATATACTCCGCTGCGGCTGGGAGCTTGACTATAGCTCGGCGGAACCGTCGCGCTACCCATGCTCTTGGGTAAAGCTGCATCCATAAACTGACCCTGCATATAGAACTCCAAAGTCACTTCGATGGTGCCGTCGTCCCAATAGGTCGTATCAGTCACCTGATAATCTTTGACCACGCCTTCCACCCGCGATTGAATCACATCGCCGGTCAAAATCCCGCCTTCTACCGTGGAAGTGGAATTTACATAAGCCCCCTTCGCCACTTCCAGATAATTCCGTTGAGCGTCCATTATCGCCGCCCGAATTTGACCCATCCGTCCGCCGATACCTCCGGGTAAGCCCATTCCTTTGGTCACGATAACCCGCTTACCGTAGTCGATGCCGCCCTTAGTCCCCACCGGCTGATAAACACTCTGCGAATATGCCTGGGGAAGTATTACCGCCAGGACGATCATCACTACTAATGCGATTTTAATCATTCTGCTTAACATCTTTGCCTCCGATAATCGTTTAATTATCGTTTTCTGTTTCTTTCTGTTGTGATTGTACATTAAATTATTATTCTGCTGTTTTTTCTTAAATAATCAGTCTGCAAGTCCACAAGTCTACTAGTCGAAAGTCGAAAGAAAAGCGGTGGTGTCAGGTGTCCTCACCTGACACCTGGCTGCAAAACTCTCAACTAATTTTCATGTTTCGTAGTGCCGCCCAGTCACCATGAGGATTTGCTTTTATCGGTTTTTATCAGCTTTTAATCAGCTTTTATCAGCGGTTCAAATCTTTGCTTTTGCTTTTACTTGCTGCTTGTCACTTGTTACTTGCTGCTTTTTCCTTGCTACTTATAGAAAATATCTATCCGATTCCCCCGATTCGTCCGGCTGAAATTCTTCCCATCGACGCCGGGGAAAGCGTTATAAATCGCCATTACCAAATCATCGTTAGTCCCGGTGAACCACACGGTAAATTCCATACTGGTTTCCCCCGATCCCTCCTGCTTGATTTCATTACACGCTCCTCTCAACGCATTAGTAAACTGCATCTGTTCCGGGAAAGTCAATCCGTTGATAAAAAGCTTGAATTGCGTCCCCTTGGTAATCTGCAATTTCCAAAATCCCTGGATCTGCTCGATCACATACGGCATCGCTTCCTTCACCGCCATATCGATCCCCGCATCGTAACCCGTGGAAGTGCGGGAATACGATTGTTCAGGGCCGTAATCCGTCCGCGTTGCCAATAACTTAGCCGTCGCCGCATCGAAAGCCTTCACCGTAGCCTTCGACTTGGAATACTGCCGCCCGCCGGAAGTCCTGGTATTTTCCAATACCACTGCCGCCGTCAAATATACATCCGCCTTCATCCGCCGAGCTAATTCGAAGACCAAATCTTTCCCCTGCAGATAATCCGTTAGCGCTTGATCTTCCCGCATCAATTCCTCGATATGACCCAAATCTACCACTTCATAACGGTAAGTTACCAAGTATTCGTTGATGGAATTGATCGCCTGCTGAGTATACCGTTCTTCATATTGTTCCCCGCTCTTATCGTAATAAACTAATATCTTGGGATTGTCCAACTGCATCTGCAATATCTGCAATTCCTTAAGTTCATCCACCAGTTTCTGATTGGATACCGTAGCTTTAATCGTAACCACCCACTCCTGCCCCTGACGGTACTTGTCAATAATATCGTACGCAGTGATGAAAGCTTCCGTATGGCTGTACACCCGGTCTTTCTTCAATTGCCAATTCTGCATCTCTGTTTCCGACTGCACATACACGCCGATGGCTTTTTCAATCGCCGCCCGCATCGCCGCCTTTAAAGCCGCATCGTGATTAGGCCCCTGCCCCGTCGCTTCCACCTGATAAAATTCCGCATCGTGCGCCTCGCCCCCCTGCGCGTATAAACTACCGCCGGCGAACATCGCCGCCAGCCCTATGGCTAGTATTATGTGTGTAAAATACTTCATTTTTCATTTAATCAAATTGCTAAAGGTTCAAATTCCTAACACCCAGCACCCAACACCCAACACCCAACACCCAACACCTATAGATTTATCACCACTCCCGCCGCCAGCCAAAATCCCATTATCTTCGCCGAAGGCGGTTTCCCTTCGAATTCATCCAAATCCAATTCCCAACTTTTACTCCCCTCTTCAGCTTTTACTTTCCATAACAAATCGGTGATATTAGGATACAACCGGTATCCCGCATCGATAGTCAAAGCCGTTTCCGGCGTGAACAAATAATTTATCCCCACTACCGCGTTCAATCCCGGCGAAACTCCTGTCATCGACACATCCGTCCCCGCGGGAATCTGCTCGCTCGACCAATCACCTTGCCGTTGAAACATATAATCTGCCCCAGTGTTATTCCCGGTCGGTACCGTCCCAATATACCCCGTCATTCCAAATACTCCCAAAGAAGCCCCGTAATACCCCGCCAATTGCCGCATATAAAATTTCCGCTTCACTCCCAATTCCGCCAATCCTCCTAACAGCGGCGCATTCAACAATAGAGTATTATCTTCGTATAGGTATAATTCACTTATCCCCGTATACGGCGCTAAATCGAATTCCACCCCTAACACCAAAGTCCCCACTCCGTCCACCGCATTCTGGTCGGATTCGAAATAATAATCATCCCAGCCATCGTTATAATGCATATACACCGTATCCGATTCCGGCTTGATATACAATGAAGAAAAACCCGCTTTAACCGTAATATTCAATCCCATCTTGGGATGTTCCAACACCTGATCGCCGGGATTGACAATCTCCTGAGCTTTCACCCGGTAAGGATTTTTTACGATCAAAGCCTGCGCCTGCGATTCGTTTTCCAGTACCTTCCGCACCTTCATATACACCGCTTCCACCTTCTTCTTACTGCCGTCTGCCTTCTTCTCATAAAAAATCACTTTGAACGGGTCGTCCACTCTTAATCCCACATTGCGCCCGAAATCGAATTTCACCACATCCTTTCGTAAATCCGCGGAAGTTACTGACGCCTTAATGATGAACATATCCAGACTTTTCAAAGATTTTCCTAATTGCAGTCTTAAAAGAAACAGCGATTTACTTACTGCTTCATCAATCATCCCTTCTTCGATTTCCGCCGGTCTGACCTTCTTTTCAAAAGTCCGCGATTCACTGCCCCGCCCGCTGATTGTAAACGAATTTTCCATATTCGGCTGCCAATTCGGCTCTTCCTCGCTGCCGATATTCTGCGCATTCCATACTTCCACTTTCAATCCGTAACTGACCGAAACTTTATGCTTAAACCAATCTTTGCCCTGCTTATCCGTCTCCTTGCCGCTTTCCCGGGAAACATTGAAATCGACAATCCGCGGGATAATAATATAGGAACCGGCGATAATCTTATCCAGCGTTTCCCCGGTTATCCGCTCTTCCTTATAATGTTCGTCTATCAACTCGAACTGCGCCGCCGCCCGCTCGACTTGATGATCTTCCGCATACTGCTTGGTAATCTCGAACAGCTTTTCCAGACTTATCCCCGGTTTCAACGGTATGGGATTATAATCGAACCGGCCGATGGAATTCAGTTCATCGTAGAGCGCGTCGTAAACAATCTTGCCCTGATGCTTGGTCATATCTGCAGGTATCTCTATCCTGAACAAAGATACCGACTTGCGGAAATACCTTTCAATCTGCGCTTCCGCCGGACTAATCCATACCGCCGTCATCATCGCCAAAGTTAACATCATCCGCGCGCACCTGAAAACTCGGCATTGCCGCATCGGTGTTTCTTTTGATTTTTTACTGCCCGGAAAACCAATATTCGCAATATTCCGTATCATCTTTTTTCGATATGAGGTTATTGAATTATAACCTATTAATATAACTTGACCAAATTAATTTAGCAAATAATGACAACTAACTTTTTCATTTATTCCTACTGCCCAATGGCAATTACCCAATGCCCAATGCCCAATGCCCAATGCCCAATGCTTAATGCCCTCTCTCTTTGTCTCGTTCCATATTCCACTTCACCCAATCGCTTTGTTCTTCCTTATCCGTGGCGCTGAAATCTCCCGCCGACAACACCTTCCCGCTTTTGGAAATATTTATCACCTGCATATTTTTCACAATATACATCCATTCTTCCAGCGATACTTGCCGAGGCCCGCTTACCTGGCTGGGACCTGTAGTTTTGCGAGGTGGTCCCGCCGGCACATATTGAGGTTTGACATGGGGATTGTCCATAGCGTTGCCGATGTGAACTTCGCCCTGATATACTTTCAACTGTGTGGAAGAATCTTCCTCCACCGAGACCCGAAACACCGTCCCCGTAATCGCCGCGCCCGCCACCGGAGTATTCAAATTGAATTCCGCTCCTGCCTGCACCGTACTTACCATCGCCCAAATGTCCCCTTCCACCACATTGATCTGTGTCTGATCCTTCTGCATCTTGGTCTCTTCAAACAGCTTGACTATATCGATAGTCGTCCGGGGAGCTAATCTTATCACATCCAATTCCCGCAGTTCCAATTCCGCCCGGGAATTGATCATCGTCCGAACCTGATCCCCGGTCGATACCGTAGTATCTTTCCCCGCCGTAGTCCAATCCGGCAAAGTGGGATCTTTCTTCTTCACCGTTCCGTCCACAAAAGTCACCATACCCGCCGGAGTGTTTTCCACGCTTAGCGAACTGTCGGAAACCAGCGTCATCGCCGCTGCCGCCGCAACTATGAGAATGTAATATAATTTCATATTTTTCATTGTGTTATTCCTGAATATTGTTTAAGGGAATTTCTCCTGTTAAACTGGTCTGAACCTTCCCGGTTCCCATACAATTGAAAAGCCGCCCAATACGATGGATGCGGATTGATCCGCTCCCGCATAAATTGTTTCGCCTTCCGCAATGCTTCGGCCTTGCTCTCGCCCTTAACATACTCCCGGTAAAACCGTTTCGCCAGCGCCGCCGCCGCCAAATCGTCCACCTTCCACAAACTGGAAATCACCGCTCCCGCCCCCGCAGACTTCAATGCGTTAGGCAGACTTAAATCCATATATTCTTCATCCCCAAAAATCCCCTTCCCGCAGGCGCTGAAATAGTAAAACTCCGCATCGGTGTCCCCGCCGTACAGATCCCGCGCCTGCCACCCGGTCTTGCCCTCCGGAGATAACATCAGCCGGTAATCTAACGGAGAATCGCTTTCCGCCTTGCCATGACACGCTAAATGCGCCATTTTACTATTTTCCATCTTCCGTTTCAAATCATCTCCGTTTATCACAGCTTCTTTATATATCTCTGCTTCCGGCAATGTGAATGCTATGCTTTCAATCTCCTTCTCGGCAAATTCCAGCTTCTGCATCCCCGCGGTTTCCGGCGCCGCAAATAAAATCCTGTCTCCGCTTCCACCGGCGATAAAATCTATACTCGATAATACAGCGTCCAAACTAAAATCCAGCGATACCGCCCATTTGTCCAATACCGTTTCACCCTGTCTGTCCGTCAAAGTTTCAAAAGGAATCCGCCACATCGCCGCATCCGGGATGATGACTAAACCGCTTTTTTGAGATAAAACCGCTTCAAAAGGCTGAAACAATTTTTCATAGAACATTTTTGACTGAACTTCAATATTCAACCGCCCTTCGATCGACTGACTCAAAATATCCGTATTATATTGCAGATTTCCCGGTGAAATATCCAACCTTCGAACAACTACTGTATCTTCCGTGGTCACACATCCGTAAACAATCGAAGGAAAAACCGCGTATTCGATAATTCCAGTATTGTTTAATAACAAATACTGTGCCAATTTGTCTTGATTATTCTTATTAGTTGTAAATAAATGATTTCCACTAACTCCGCTATAATATATACCGTCCCAGTTCTGTATAGTATTTAATAATTCATTGTGCTTTAAGCGCACACTATCCAATTTCGCGGCGATGGAATCAGCTTTGCCTCCTTCCCCTATCTCAATCATCCTTTGTAAAGCTTCCATACTCGACCGTAAATTGCCCTCTTCCCAACTATAAACCTGCCGGCTGCGCAGCTTGATCCCTCTTTCCGCAAATCCGAATTTCCGCCGCAATGCATCCCGCTCTTCCATAATCTCCCGGCCGCCGGAATAATCGGAATTGGTCATTGCTTCTTCCACCCCCCGCTCATAAACGCTCCACACATCATCGATTACCACAGTCATCGTTTCCGCATCATCTCGAGGGCAGGTTAATTCCTTTATGCTTTCCCTCGCCGCAAAATACCAATTTAACGCTTCTTCGCTTTTCTTCAATTTTTTACATAATAATCCCCGTAAATAATTCGCCCGCCAATTCATCTCCGGCATCAGCCGGCACATTTTGTCCTTCAAAACGGAATCGACTATCTCTTCAGCTTTTTGGTAATGTTCCAAACTGTATTCCATATAACCTTGCGTCAACCGCCTCTTGATGTTTATCAACGGCGAGGTTTTTCCCGTGGCCAAACCTGCGGTTTGTTCCATTATATCAGCCGCCTTGGCTAAATCCCCGGTTTTTATCATTATTCCCGCCGCAATCAGCATATCGTTCATTTGTCCGGAAGTATCCCTCACCGCCCGGTCGTTTTCCCAGGCCAAATTGACCTGAAACAATCCCCTTTGATAATCCTTACCCTCGAGTAAATACGCCGCATAATTCCGCCGGATCACCGCTTCGCTCTTCCGGTCTGAAGATTTCTCCGCCAAATCGATAGCTTTTACAAAAGCCTCCCCCGCCGCCTGCGTTCTCCCCATCTTACCCAAAGTCAACGCTTCGGTATTGTATGATAAGTACCCTGCGCCGCCGTTAATATCCCTTATCGTTGCCCGGGCGCTGTCGATATAGTCGAGCGCTGAGTCGTAATCGCTTAAACGATAATATACATCGGCTAATCCCTGATACGCTTCACCTTTCTGCGCCAGAGAATCCTTATCCGCTAATTCCAGCGCCTTGCTAAAGTATTCCGTTGCCGCATAATAATCCAATGCGCTGAACTTACTGCGAGCATATAACAGATGAGCAAAAAATAGATTATGAGGAGATACAATATTCTTTCGGAGTAGATCTTCCAAAATATCCGCAGAAACCGTATACATTCCCGCTTCGAAATTCAACTTAGCCAGTAAAATTTCCGTATCTTCCGCATTTTCCATTGCGTATTTTTTATAAATCTCCCGGTTCTTTTCAACGCAGCTTATTGCCATTTCATAGCTGTTTTTGCTTTCTAATCCCGCCGCCAGCGAATTGTAAGCTTGAACCGCTTTCGCATATTCTCCATTAGCAATATACATCTCCCCCGCTTTATCCAAGCTTTCTAGCGCTTCCGTAAAATCCCCCGCCTGCAGTCGGAAATACGCCAAATTTTCCCAAGCTCCGGCTGATACAGGCGAAACGCTGCGGTCGATCGATTCCGCCTGCAATCCCGCAGCTTTATTCCAGTCCTTTCCGTAATAAGCCGCCCGGATCTGTAACTGCAGTAAATTCAATTCCGCTGACTTATCGCCCATCCGCTTCGCCATTTCCATCGCTTGAGTGTAGTAATGCCCCGCCCATTCGTAGGATTTTTCCTGCAGATTTTTGTTCCCCAGCATTACCGTCTTCTGGAAATTGCTTTTGGCGAATTCCAGCTTTTCCCCCGTAGTCATCCCGCCGTCCCCCCAAAATACCGCATATTGCGCGCTTACCGGAATTTCCTGCAACGCCGCTTGATGCGCCCCAATCGGAGAATTATCCGGCAAATACCGCAGAAACGCCTCTATGTATACTTGCTTTACACTGTCAGGCGCATCTTGACTTATGCCAATAATCCCGGTAACTCCGGCAAATAACAGACTGCGCCGCAAAAATCCCCCGCTTTCCTCCCGTAAATCCGTTCCCAGCAATATGGCAATCGGCGCCGTCAATTCCCAGCCAAAATGCCGGTAATTGGCAATGCGTAATTTCTTTTCTCCAATATTTACAGTGTATCCTTGATTGATTACAACTTCTTTGCCCCGGGAAAAATCTCCTTCGATAATCAATATGTCCCCCTGCTTGAGCTGCCCGGCAAAATCCGCCTCATCCTCAACCGTTTCGATGGAAATTACATTATATCCGGTAATTCTTCTCAATCTGTCCTTGGACACACCCGCCGTCACCAAATTCTTCCCTCCAATATTCCGCTTCCCCCGAGCGAAATACAATTCCGCCGTGCTATGCCCTTGCGTTACCTGATATGTTTCATAAAGTAGCCGATTATTAAAAATATAATTCTGAAACGCTTGAGAAAAACAGTCCGCTTCCCCGGTTATCATCAGTTTTGGATAAAATTCCAGATAATCTTTTAAACCTTGAAAAACTTCAGCCAGAGTTTCGTCTTCGGTTTTTCCGGTCAAACTAAAATAGTTCCAAGTAAAATCATCATTTGTTAAACACCCTACTATCAGAGAATCCTGTAGTCGATAAAATCTGATTAAAAGTTCCTCTTCAGTCAATATTTTCCGAACCTCCTGCATCGAAGGCGCCGCCGGCTTAAACATCGCCGCGAATTCCGCGTCTTCCTCCACCGCCTTCTTCAATAATTCTTTATATTCTTCCTGCAAGGTGTTCAAACTATCGATTACTTCACTCCGCCGTTCTTTTTTCAATCGCCCATGGTATAATTCCTCCCTCAACCGCGCGGTTTCTTTCCGCAGATAATTGATATTTCCCCCGCCGCCGCTCCAATAATACTTCCGCCTTTCCCCTTTCACCGTAAAATCCCGCCGGCTGACTTTTTCCGTAAACTCCATCGCCGATTGTAATTCCGCCGTTTGAAACGCTTCCTCCGCTTTCCCCATATTCAGCTTTAATCCGATCAGACTTTGCATTAAATCATCCCGTATCGCTTTTTGCGAAGGCGCTTTGTCCATTTCCTTTGCATCCGCTTCTACTATTATCTCTATCGCTCGTTCATATTCCATCTCAGCTTGGATTACGGTACTTCCTCCCATTTGATAATGAATGTCCCCTAATAACTTTAAAATCTCCCACGCTAAATCCTGGTAATATTCCTTTTCCGCCTTGATCAACGCTTCCTTCAGCCTTCTTTCCGCATCGCCGTAATTGCCCATTAAATGCGATACCGCCGCTAAATTTACCTCCATTCTTAAACTATTCTTATCATCCGAAATCCGGTCAAATCGCTTTTCCGCCTCCAGCCAGTGCTTCACCGCCCTTTCGATTAACAAATATCCTTTGACTACCGAATCCGCTGTTCCGCTGTTTAAATAGTCCTTCCCTCGGGAAAAATCCCTGCCCCCGCTATTTGCCAATATCAATCCCTTCGCTTCCGCGAACAATAATCTCTGCGGCGAATCTTCAGCTTCAGCCAATATACTATTATTGACCTTGTTTATCATGGCGGCTGCTTTTATCCGTAGTTCGCTGCCTGGCGTCAAATAAGATAAAACGCTCTGCAGATTAATCACATTGCTGTAAACCGGCCCCTCAAGCCGCGCTTTTTTCGCGTATTCTGTCGACTTCAGCCATTTCTCAACCGCCGCCGAGTATTCACTATGCCTGTAATCCAGCGCCGCTAAATTGTTCCAACCCGCTGCTGCTTCCTCATAGTTTTTCTTCACTTCCGCTAATTCTATCTTCTCCTGCAAAACGCCTTCCGCTTGAGAATCTTCCGCCTGTTTTTCCAAAGTCTCGGCTTTAATCGACAGCGCCAGCGACTTGATGTCCGCCGCATCGAATCCGTCTATCGCCCGCGAACCCCCGATATTCAATCCCCCCACCGCCATTGATGGCAGCGGAATGCTGAGCGGCATATCAAATCCCAGCGCGCTAAAACGGATTTTCGGACGATTGGCTTTGGATTTCTGGATTTTTTTCCCCTCGTATTCCGTTAACGCCTTATCGCACGCGGCTAAAGCCTGGGCCCATTCCCCAGCCGCATACCAATTGAATGCGGCATCGCTGAAATACATCGCTCCCGGCGCGGCTATCCCCGATATTTCCGCCTGTTCCACCGCCGCGGAAAAATACTCATTGGAGGTCTCCCCATCCCCGTATAATAGTTCGTTTTCCGCCTGTAATAATAACAGCCGAAACACTGAACCGGCCTCTCCCAAAGCCGTATAGGCGCTATCAGCGGCGGCTAACCGCACTCTCGCTTTACTGAAATCACCTCCGTACATCGCCGCCCGACCCATCCGCTCGTTTATCACCGCTGCAGCTGTCTCCGTTTCCAATTCCCCATCGAACTTCAGCATCTGTTCATAAGCTTCCAAAGCCTTGTCAAAACCGAACTCCCCCAAAGCGTAGTAACAATTCCCCATATTGCGGTACAGCGCCGCTTCCAAACTTGCATCCATCCCTTCATCGTTAAGTAAAATGGCATGGCTCAGCGAATTGATGGCTAATTCATATCCGCTGAATTCCGGCGGTTCACTCTGGAATGTCACCGCCTGCAAAAATTCCACCAGCACTTCATAAGTAAAATCCGCTATCTTCCTGGGGATACTGACTTTGATATTCCCCGCCGCCTTTAGCCTTTCCATTGCCTGGTAATTATAGCTCAGCGTCAAATGCCCAGGAATCATACTATAATCCAGTTCCAGCGCCTGCTTGATGATTTCCGTCGATTTCTGCAGTCCGCCGAAATCTGTTTCGCTGATATATGACAAACTTAATCCCTGACAATAAAGCGCTGCCGCATCGTCGGGATGGACTTTCACCGAAGCGGAATATTCTGTAAAAACTTCCGATCCTTTATCCAATTTATTCACCGCCGCAATATATCCCCGATGTCCTTCCAGCTTTTGCGGAAAGATCCGCCGGGCTTTATCGAACATTGCCTTCGCCAACTGTGGATCCCGGCTCTTCAACATTTCCCCCCCGCGCTCGATATAAACTTGGTATAATTTTGCCCGGGCTTCTTCTTGGTAATCCGGGATATTTGCTAACACTCTTTCTAAGATTTCCGTCGCCCGGATAAAATCGCCCCGCCGGAAAATTATCTCCGTCAATGCGAACGAGGCCTGCGCTTGTATCGATGCGATTATAGGATTATCTCCCGCAAAATCAATAATCTGTTCATATTCCGCCGATGCTAAATCATAATGGCCGGCTTCAGCTAACTTATCTCCCATTTTCGACTTAGCCGTCAGCGTCAACTGCGGATACTCTCGATATTTACCTATAATATTCTGACACCCCAGGAAAATATCTTTTTTTAATTCCAATCCGAAGATTTTATCAATAGCGTAGCGGTTCCAAATAACCACTTCCGGATATTTCTGCAATACTTTCAAATAAGATTGCACCACTTCCGAATTTTCCCCGCCAAACCGCTGAAACACTTCCCCAATACGGCATTGAGCCTGCGCCGCATAATCAGGGAATTCCTTGTATTGCTCGATGATTTCCTGGTAAACCTGCAAAGCTTCGCTGAAAACTCCGATTTGTAATAAAGTATTCCCCATCAGCATTTTAATTTCCACCGCCGCTGACGCTGGAGGATTTCGGCTCAACATACCTTCCACAGCGGTGAGGAATCCCGATGGATTGTCGCTTTCCCCGGCCGAACCATCGCCTGGTTCCCTAAATCCCGATATCAGCTTAAGCAATCCTATTTCAGCGAAATAGCTTAACTCCTCATACTGCCCATAGTCGCGCAGTACCTGCCGGTAAAACGATTGCGCCAGCCTGGCATTACCCGCGCGGTAATAATATTCCGCCTTCAAATATAGCGCCCTCCCTGCCGCACCGCTGGCTGGAAAATACCCCCGCACCGCTTCCAGACCCAGCGGATAGTACTCCGGATAATTCTCGTACTGTTCCGCCAGTTCTAATTGTTTATCTCCGCTGTCCCTCCGTCCGAAAATTCCCGTCTCCTGTATTACAAAAATATCCGAAACATTATCCCGCAAATTCGTATAATAAATCCTGCCGTCGCTCCCCCAATCGCCCTGACGATTCGATCCATTTTCCACTGTCAAGGGAAATTCCGACTTATACCGGGAATTGGCGCTGTCCACCGGTATTATCCACAGCGAAAAATTATCCTGCGGCGTTAATATCCCATCTTTATCGCTGTCGCGCACTACCCGAGCGATGGTCAGACTTTTTCCGTCCGGCGCAAAACTCGGCTCGCTATTGACTTTGTTGCTGAAAGTTATTTGTTCCGCTTCCTGATCGACTGTATGATTTTTCAAGACAAAAACTTCCCCGCCGGGAAAATCATCCGATATTTTAATAAACGCCAAATCCCCCTGCCGGGAAAAATCCGGGCTGACCGCCGTCCCCGGAATCAATAACCTCTCTTCGCCGCTTCCGAAATGATAACTCCAAATTTCCCGCACTCCGGCTCTGTCGCTGGTATAAACTAATATCTTACCGTCCGGCGAATAGTCCGGTTCGCCTTCGTATCCCAGCCGCCAAGTTATCCGCCTGATTTTACCGATTTTCGGCGAACTGCCCAGCGAAATCCTGGCGGTATAAATTTCCCCTAAAGCGTCTTCCCGATTCGATACAAAAGCGATGCTCTTCCCGTCATTCGACCATACCGGAGAATGTTCATCCGTCAAATCGGAAGTCATCCTTATCGGAGGCCCTTGCTCCGTCGGCTTGACATACAAATCCCAATTTCCCGTTCGGTGCGAGGCGAACAACAGCCATTTGCCATTGGGGGACAACGACGGACTTATGTCCTGTTCCGGATGAGAGGTTATTCTTTGCGCAGGATGCGGCAATCCCGTGCCCTCCTGAGATTGCGCAGGAAAACTATAAGTGGTGACAATTAGGCAGGCTAAAATTAAGATTAAAAACCAATGCCGGGCTCCCGCTAGGTGACAATATTCCACCATCAGATATTCGAAATTCCGATTACTTTTTTCAGAAAATATTTTATGGAAAATCATTAATTTTGATAGTGTCCGGATATAATTGTTAGGACGCGATTAGAAGTGGCGCAGGGTCCCTGCACCCTGCGCCAATTACCAATTTATTATAGATTTGCTGCAGACTACAGGGAGTCTGCAGCACGCTTAATGTACTATTTGACAATTATACCAATGCTAAAAAGTCTTTTCGCATGTTTTGCGTAGGGGCGGTTCGCGAACCGCCCCTACATCGGAAATTACTTTTTAGAACCGGTATATATAATTCGGTTATGCACTCAATAGGTATAGCATAAAATTGGATAGTGTCCGGATATAATTGTTAGGACGCGATTAGAAGTGGCGCAGGGTCCCTGCACCTGCGCCAATTACCAATATATTATAGATTTGCTGTAGACTACAGGGAGTCTGCAGCACGCTTAATGTACTATTTGACAATTATATAATGACATCGCCTAATTTTACTGCTGCCTTTAAATATGGAAAAAAAGCGGGAATTTCTCAAGTTATAATTGGGAAAGTAGTGATTTTTTATATAAGTCTGGTATTAGACTTACTTCCAGGTCTCCGCTGCGCGAAAGACCTGACAGAACACTCTACACATATGTGATATATGCTTAATTTAGCGCCTATGAGGGAAGGGGGGATTTTCACCAAAAATACCAACAATACCCTTAATCTGATTGTCCCTTGTCTACATTAATCCGGGAATTTTTACCCACATGATTCAGCGAAGAGCCTAAAATGTTTATGTAGGGACAGAACATCGTTCTGTCCCTGCCTAAACATGTGAAAAGACTTTTAAGAGATGGGATCTCCGCTATTTTGTCCGGGCAGTTCGCTTAATTAGCTTTTTAAAATCCCCCTTTAATTCCCTCTTTTAAAAAAAGGGGAAAGTGGGGTGGAACAGCTGTTTGCTTTTCCCCCCTTTATTTAAAGGGGGGAAGGGGGGATTTTCACCAAAAATACCTACAATACCCTTAATCTGTTTGTCCCTTGTTTACATTAATCCGGGAATTTTTACCCACACGATTCAGCGAAGAGCCATACTTTTTTACTTGAACACTTGAGCGCTTGCTCACTTGAACACTTTTTTTAACTTATAAACTCATTATTTGAATAAATCGGCAACAAAGAAGGTCTTAAATAAGTTAAAAAATATATCACCCCTATGGGGTTATACCGGAAATATTTGACAAATTTATGAAGATTTTGTAAATTAAATTGATTTAATAATTATTTTTTTCTAAATTTAATTTACTATGTTAGAAATATAACGACTGTTCAATAAACTCTCAAATCGAGGCACAGATGAAACAACTGTTAAAGTTTATGTTAGCTATGTCGATGCTTTCCTGCCTCGCGGTAAACAGCGGGCTGGCTTTCGACCGGGTGGTTCTCTTCGAGAACTTCACCTCTGCAACTTGACCGTATTGCGTGACTACCGATCCTACGGTATACGCATTCCTTGCGAGTCAAGGACCCAATAACGCTTTGGAAATCGCTTATCACATGAATTGGCCCGGCGCGGGCAACGATCCTTACTACGCTTACAATCCCGGGGACAATTACGCGCGGAGGGTGTATTACGCTGTAACGGGCACACCGACATTGAAGTGCGATGGTTTCGCTTCTTCGCCGACAACCGGCGCGATGCAGAATTCTTACAACACCCGGAACGCAGTCGATGCTCCGGTTTCGATAACACTGGATATTTCAGTGGGGGCGCAGATCGATGTGGATATATCGGTTACCGCCACTGCAACCGCCAGCGGAACCGGATTGAAATTCCACACGGTCTTGATTGCGGAAAACCTGGATACCACCGGCGGAGGCTGGCTGCAGAGCAATTTCCAGGATGTGATGCTGGATATGGCGCCTACCAATGCGGGGCAGACCTTCAATATTACCCCAGGCCAAACAGTTACTATGTCAGCGTCGTTCCCTATTCCGACTTTCACACCGATGCAGAATTTGGCGGTGATCGGTTTCGTGCAATATGACGCCACCAAAGAGATTATGAACGCCAAGTACGCGGCGGTGCCGCTGGATTTCCCCTGTTTAACCGTAACCGATTATACTGTAACCGACAATATCGGCGGGATTCCGAACGGCATTCCCGAACCGGGTGAAACCTGCGAACTATATGTGGAATTATTTAACACTCCGCCCTTCGCCGCGGCGACCGGTGTGACTGCGTCTTTATCCACTACCGATCCTGACATTACTATTACCAACGGCGGCGCAATTTTCCCCAACATCCCCACCAATTCCACCGGGACTAACGACGACAATCCCTTTGTCTTTACCGTATCCGATGCTTTGGAAGCGCATAATGTCACTTTCCAATTGGATATATCGGCGGAAGGTTATCAGACCACGCAATTCATCACCTTTATGGTAGGCGTGCCTTCCATTCTATTGGTGGATGACGACGGCGGGCAGACTTATCAGGCGGCTTTCGAGGATGATATGGAACATGAAAGTTACGCTTTCAATGTCTGGGAAGTATTCCAACAGGGCGCGCCGACAGCTGAGTATTTGCGCAATTACAATGTGGTGATTTGGCATACCGGTATGCTGACCAATCCCGTGGATCAGGATGAACAGAACGCTATCGCCGGTTATTTGGACAACGGCGGCAAGCTGTTTATGTCTTCGGAAAATATCAGCGATCAATTGACAGGGACAGCTTTCTTCAGCAATTATTTCCACGCTCAGCATAGCGGCAATGTTTCCACCACTAATCTGTCAGGAATTGCCAGCAATCCTTTGTCAGCCGGAACAACTTTGCTTACCGTAGGCGGAGCTTATTGGCCGGATTCTCAGAGTTCGATAATTCCCGACGCATTGGCCGATTCACTTTATAAATTCAACAATCCTGCTGGCAGCGCTGCCGCGTTGAGTTATTATGAGGAAGGTGAATACGCGCTGGTCTATTTTGCCTTCCCTTACGAATGTATTCATCCCAATCCGACATCGTCGACTCCACGCATCACGATCTTGAACAACATTATGGATTGGTTCGATTCATTCCTATCGCCGCTGACGGTCAGCATTCCTCAAGCCTCGGGTGAACATTTGGAAGTTGTGCGGGTGCCGATCAATACTACCGCGGTAACGGAAAACTATAATATCACGCAGTACGATGTGACCGTGACTTGGGATGCGAGCGTTTTAACATTAGTTTATCCGTATTTCGATACGGCAGGCGCCATTCTTCCGGCGGATTGGACTATCAACATCAGCAATAATGTGCCCGGTTCTTTCTCGGCGACCGTGGCGGCTACGCTGGCGACGGCTTTATCCGGTGAAGGCGCGTTGGGATTTATGAATTTCGAAGTCGTAGGTATTTATGGCAATTACACCGATTTGACTTTGAGTTCATTTGAATTCACGGATCCGACTACTGTCAATTTGGAAAATGGCGGCTTTACGGTATTGGAAACCGGAGTGGGCGATTTTCAGAAGACGCTGCCGGCGGAATTCGCCATCATTTCCGCCGCGCCGAATCCCTTCAATCCTGCCACTACCATCAATTTCTCGCTGCCGGTTGCCGGTAATGTCAAGGCTGAAGTATATAGCGTTCAGGGAAGGCTGGTTGGGATGGTCTACGACGCATATACAAGCAAGGGTTATCACAGTTTTGAATTCGACGGTTCCAGTTTTTCCAGCGGGATTTATTTCCTTCATCTGCATAGCCAATCCGGCGAAGCGGTACAGAAGCTGATGCTGATGAAGTAATTGTATTGCAATATGTTAGTATAAAAGAGGCTTCAATGGAAGCCTCTTTTTTGTTTTTAAAAAAGCAATTGGCTATATTTAATGTATACCGGTTCTTAAAAGTCTTTTCGCATGTTTTCGTAAGGGCAATTCATGAATTGCCCTTACATTGGAAAACTATTTCAAGAAACGGTATATACTGTTTCCAAAAAGTCTTTTCGCATGTTTAGGTAGGGACAGAACAGTGTTCTGTCCCTGCAATCGGAAAATAATTTTTAGAACCGGTGTAAGTGCTCAAGGTGGCAAGTGTTCAAGTGTCAAATGCCAAGTAGCAAGTAAAAGCAAGATTCGTAAGTATTTGTTTTTTCGCTAATCACTAACACTACTTTGTTAATTACTATAAATGGAATGTATGAATATTATTTATTGTTTAAAAATCCCCCTTTAATTCCCCCTTTAAGAAAGGGGGAAAGTGGGGTGGAACAGCTGTTTGCTTTTC